>QWCV01000294.1_pt1 | contig 98209 bp, 87 predicted proteins | sample 1972621 | NCBI WGS metagenome assembly QWCV01 (sample SAMN09866699, study PRJNA288562) | Human gut metagenome isolate pre2_stool, whole genome shotgun sequencing... | isolation source: gut | host: Homo sapiens | place: USA: California | reverse complement strand
CTGTTATATATAAAACAAGGGCGATAAGCCTAATCCGTAAGCTTATTGCCCTTAATTATCATAGAAGAATCTTATTTACAGAGATTTTCTCATACACTCGCGATGAAAACAACCGTCTCATCTGCAGGCATCCTCGTTCCTACAAAGATTTTCCATGTTACATTACAGATGTGGCGCATATGCCTGAACATCACCAGTACTACAAGGAGCTAAACGCTCATGATGGTGCTTATTATCGACGCTGGGCAAGCGTATTTGGCGAATCAATGGTCAACACTGATTGACCGTGTGCTTCGCAGTGCAAAACACGAAGAGCAGACCTACAACAGTTGTAAAGGCATGCTGCACATGTGCAATGAGGTTCCTCGCACGCCGTCTGGTTTCGGAAGCAGCTCAGATGTGTGAATGGCAGATACGATATGACAAAAAATTCAACCGTCTGTTGAAGCTTGCAAGACTCCGCTATCCATCTGCTGATATCGATGAAACGATAAACGATCCGGCAAGAAAGCTGGATGCTGCTTCCATCCTGAAGTTGTCGGAATGCCATTGGATTGATGAAGGGAAGAACCTTATCATAACAGGAATGACCAGCAGTGGAAAAACATATCTCAGTAATGCTCTGTGTGTAGCTGCTCTTCGTCAAATGAAAACAGTACGCTATGTCCGGGCTAATACCCTTATGCTTGAACTTGAACAGGCACGTCTGAAAACCGTATATCTTGAGCATATGTCTGCTTTAAGTAAACTGGATCTGCTTGTGATCGATGACTTCGGTCTGATGGAACTTGACCTTGATAAATGTCGGGATCTTTTCGAGGTTATCGATGGTCGGGATGGGAGAAGATCAACGATTATTGTTTCTCAGTTCCCGGTGAAATCCTGGTTTGACCTTTTTCAGGAACATACCTATGCAGATGCATGCCTTGCTCGGATCACCGACAAACGGCACTGTTATCGTCTGGAAATGAATGGCATCAGCATGAGGGATACAGATAAATAACCGTATTGACTTCACCAGTGGCACTGTGTGCCAACATAGCGGTGCTCCGCACCGTTCGAAATGGAATGGCTGCACCGCTTATGCGGAGCAGCTGTCCCGTTTTACCGTAACTTGCATATTCTATCATTTGTGCTTGAAAAGGCAGAACTTACACTGATTTTTATGCTGTCTAAAACGAAGAAAGTTATTACAATTTCTCCTTCCGTGCTTTGTAGTATAGCTTCTTGGAAAATATTTTACAGTACAACGTAGAGAGTTGAAACACTTTCATTACTATTTGTGCCGCCAACCAAAGGTGGTGGAATGGAGATTTTTATGTCATTGGGATTAAAAAGAGGAACCGTGCAGCTTGAGCCACATGATAAACAGTGGGATGATGTTGCTGTTCAAACAATCAAAACACTTAAATCCATATTGTGTGATGATGCTATTGATATACAGCATATTGGGAGTACAGCAATACCGGCAATCAAAGCAAAACCGATTATTGATATTGCTGTTGGGGTAACTGACTTTGAGAAAATAATGTCGCATAATGAGCAGTTAGAGAAGGAAGGGATTTTTTACCGCGGTTATTCATTTCAGGGATTATCTTAATGCCAATGAGAATGTGGCATTGCAGTATGAAAAATTAAAGGAAGAACTTGAAAGTAAGTATGCAGATGACAGGGTCGCATACACGAAAGGCAAACAGAATATGATAAACAAAATTTCACGCAAATGAAAGAGGAGTGACCTATGATGCACAGAAGTTGATTTCTGACATTCACAGGCAGCCGTAGGTAGGGCAAGAAGACCAACTGTGAGGTGTCAGGAGAAATCCTGGCATCTTTTTTATGAGAAGAAATAGAATAAGCTGTGAATAAAGGGATAGCATAATGCAACGATTTTTAACAAAATGGAGTAGATAATGTTAAGGAAAGCTGGTCGTAAGGCCACTTTTTATATGCTAAAATATGTTAAAAATAATTGCAAAGGTGGGAAAATATGGATAACACAAGAAGAATATATCTGGATAATATTCGCTGGATCACGGTCTGCATTGTTGTAATTTATCACGTGATTTATATGTACAACGGCGTCCAGCCGTTTGGAGTAATCGGTCCGTTTAAAGAACAGCAGCTGCAGGATGCTTTTCAATATTTTGTATATCCATGGATGATGGCTTTGTTATTTACGGTGTCTGGTATGACAGTCAGATATTATATGAAAAAGCATAATGTAAAAGAATTTATCCGGGATAAAACACGCAAGCTGTTGGTTCCTTCCACCGTTGGACTTTTTGTTTTTCAATGGATATTGGGATATTATAATATGAAAATCAGCGGTGCTTTGGAAAGTTTTGAGTCAGTTCCAGGAATAGTTCGGTATGTGATCATGGCTATATCAGGAATCGGCGTTCTTTGGTATATACAGGTGTTATGGATTTTTTCGATGCTTCTGCTGCTGGTGAGAAAATTTGAAAGGGATCGTATCTGGAAAAAAGGAGAAAAAACACCAGTATGGCTGCTGGTTTTGTTAACTGTCTGTGTATATGGATTCTCACAAGTTCTTAATACGCCGGTAGTAACTGTGTACCGGTTTGGAATTTACGGGTTCTGTTTTTTTACAGGTTATTTTATTTTTTCACATGATGAGGTTGTTGAACGCTTAAGTAAATGGTGGGGGATTTTTTTGATTGTGGCTGGTGCAACAGGAATATTCTACACAATATATTATTTTGGTGAAAATTATGCGGTAGCTCCTGTGCTTAATAATCTGCCTGCCTGTATTTATTGTTGGTTTTCAATTCTTGCGATTTTGGCATTTATGAAAAAATATGGGAACGCGGAAAACAAAATATCAAGATGGATGTTAAAAAAATCCTGGGGAATTTATGTTTTTCATTATCTTCCATTAGCTTGTGTAGCTTATTACCTTAGAAGTTTTACATCAGAACTTCCGGAAGGAATTGTCTATATAGTTGTGGGAATCAGTGCATTTGCAGGAGCATTGCTTTTATATGAAATCATCACAAGGATACCGATTATCTGTTGGTGTGTATTAGGATTGAAAAAGGAGAAAAAAGATGTTTAAAGATAACCTTGTATCCATGCGTAAAATGCATGGATTTTCGCAGGATGAGCTGGCCGAAAAGATTGGTATAAGCAGACAGACACTTTCAAAATACGAAACAGGAGAATCTTTACCTGATATTGAGAAGTGTAAACTCCTGGCAGAAGTATTGGATGTAAGTCTGGATGATTTGGTGAATTATGACAGAGAAAACAGCAATGATCTTGGCCTGGGTGTTCCGCCAAAGGGAAAGCATGTTTTTGGAATCACGAAAGTGGGAGAGAAAGGTCAGATTGTGATACCGGCAAAAGCAAGAAAAATATTTGATATTCAGCCAGGGGATAATCTGATCCTATTGGGCGATGAAAGTCAGGGAATTGCTATTATCAAAGAAAAAAGACTAGTGGAAATATTAAACGGAAATGAATGATAAGCCCTGCGCCCGTGAACACCAACCCAATTCACCAAAACGTTCAAATTCGTTCAGAAACAACCTTAAAACGTCAAAATAGACAAAAACGAATCTGCATTTTTGTGAACGAATACGATTGGATTTGAATGAGTTTGGCGCTACAATAAACGTAACAAAAGCGAAGAAGAAAGGAGGAGGGCAGATGATCTACACGGTAACGTTTAACCCGTCGCTTGACTATATCGTAGGGGTTGACGATTTCAGATTAGGAGCTACGAACCGCACATCCTATGAACAGATGCTTGCCGGCGGAAAAGGAATCAATGTGTCCTATGTTTTGAAAAATCTTGGTTTTGAAAGCACAGCATTCGGATTTCTGGCAGGCTTTGTCGGAGAGGAAATCAGACGGAAGGTTGCGGCAGATGGCATCCATGCGGATTTTCTGACACTTTCAGAGGGAGTATCCCGAATCAATGTGAAACTGAAAAACATTGACGGGACGGAGATCAACGGAATGGGACCGGACATCGCGGCGGATCAGGTTTCGGCGCTTCGGGAGAAGATCAATCAGTTAAAGGCGGGTGACATCCTCGTGCTCGCGGGAAGCATTCCGCAGTCCATGCCGGATACGATTTACATGGACATCATGGCGGATCTGCAGGACAAAGGCGTTGAAATCGCAGTCGATGCGACGCGGGATTTGTTGATGAATGTACTTCCCTATCGCCCGTTTTTAATCAAGCCAAACAACCATGAGTTGGGTGAGATTTTCGGCGTAGAGCTTAAAAAAAGGGAAGAGGTCATCCCTTATGCGAAAAATCTGCAGGAGAAAGGCGCGAAAAACGTCCTCGTATCCATGGCAGGAGAAGGTGCTGTGCTGATTGACGAGAACGGGCGCGAATATATGAGCCCTGTGCCGAAGGGAAAGGTTGTCAACGCGGTTGGCGCAGGAGACTCGATGGTAGCGGGCTTTATCGCAGGATACCTTGAAAAAAAGGATTACGAATATGCATTCCACATGGGGATTGCATCCGGAAGCGCGAGCGCCTTTTCCGAACAGCTTGCGACCCGGGCTGAAGTCGAAGCATTGTTGAAAACAATGCATTCCGCAGGATAAGCGGTTTAAGAACGGAGGAGTTATGAGAATTCCGGACTTTCCAGCATGAGCGGTTCCAGCAAGATCCTGCTCGGCTTTATCCTGGGCGGTATGATGTCTGTTGATATGGGCGGACCGTTCAACAAAGCGGCATATGTATTTGGAACCGCGTCGATTGCGGCAGGCAACTACGATATTATGGCAGCAGTTATGATCGGCGGAATCTTTGTATTCCCGGTTGTTGGAAACGCGATGATGTATCTGGCAGCGCTCGTGATCGGAACGATTGTATCAACCGCACTCCTTGGATTACTGAAAAAGAAAGTTGCCTGAAACGGTTCCGATGGATAAAAAAGAATAGCTTCTTACGCTCAAAGGAAAAGAAGACGTCACATTGGATGGACATCACATGATGTTGTATGCTAACATAGGAAGCACCGGGGATCCTGCGATGGTGTGAAAAACGGCGCTGTCAGCCCGCGTACACAAACGTGATCGAAATGGAGATGTTATGTTAACAGAAAAACGTCAGGAAGAAATTGTACGGCTGGTATATGAGCGGGAGAGCATCACAGTAGCGGAGCTGAAGGAAATTCTCCACAGTTCGGAATCGACGATCCGGCGTGATATCATTGCGCTCGATCAGGAGGGCAGGCTGACAAAGGTGTTCGGCGGGGCGATTGCACTGCGTACAGCCCAGATTGTCAACAAAGAACTTTCGATGGTGCAGAAAAAAGATCTCCAGATTGCAGAAAAACAGGCGATCGCGCGTTATGCCGCGTCGCTGATCGAGCGGGATGACTGCGTTTATCTGGACGCCGGAACATCGACCGGCTGGATGATCGAATATATCCGCGAAGCACAGGCAACCTATGTGACGAACGCGCTGTCCCATGCAAAGCGGCTCGCGGACAAGGGCTTCCATGTGATTTTGATCGGAGGGGAGCCAAAAAGCTCAACGGATGCGATCGTTGGCGCGGAAGCAGTTGTAAATCTCCAGAAATACCATTTCAGCAAGGGATTTTTCGGGACGAACGGCGTAGAACAAAACGGCGGCTTTACGACGCCGGACGCGAGGGAAGCGATGGTCAAGCAGACTGCGGTGAAAAATACGCAGCTCGCAAACCGCTATTTCCTGGCGACGTCTTCCAAATTCGGGAAAGTGTACGCCGTAACCTTCGCAGGCTTCGAGGGCGGAGTGATCCTGACGGAAGCGTTCGTGCAGGAAAGCCTGCCGAAGAGCGTCAGGGTTGTCAATGTGAACCAACCGGAACAATAAATTTCTGCCTGCGCAGGCACAGAGCAATAGAAGGGAGATTTTATCGCATGAAGGTTATGTTTGTAAATGGAAGCAGCCACCTCCGCGGAACCACAATGGCAGCGATTGAAGAGATGGAAAAGGTATTCCGTGCAGAAGGGATTGAAACGGAGGTCATTCAGGTCGGCGGTAAGCCGATCGCGGATTGCTTGCAGTGCAATGTCTGTGGAAAGACCGGAAAATGTGTGTTTACGGATGACGGTGTGAATGAATTTGTGGAAAAGGCAAAGGATGCGGACGGCTTTGTGTTCGCAACGCCAGTCTATTTTGCACACCCGAGCGGACGCATTTTCGATTTCCTGGATCGCGCATTTTACAGCAGTAACGGTTATGAAAACTTCAAATTCAAGCCCGGCGCAGCAGTCGCAATCGCAAGAAGAGGCGGGACGACGGCTTCGCTGGACGCGCTGAACAAATATTTCGGAATCGCACAGATGCCGACCGCAGGCTCGACTTACTGGAATATGGTGCACGGGCTGACGGCAGAGGATGCGCCGAAGGACGAAGAGGGTATGCAGACGATGCGCAACCTTGCAAAAAATATGATCTGGATGATGCGTTGCTTTGAAGCAGGCAAAAAAGCAGGCGTTCCGTATCCCGATACCGAGAAACAGTTTTGCACGAATTTTATCCGCTAAAAAAGACATATGTCGGAGCAGACAAAAAGAAAAGCTTTGCATAATTCCTCCTGTTTTCCGCATACTACCCACATCACACAAATTATGGAAAGTATGTAGGAAGCAGGAGGAACTTTTTTATATGAAAGCAACAGGAATTGTCCGTCGGATTGATGACCTCGGACGCATCGTAATCCCGAAGGAAATTCGCAGAACGCTGCGGATTCGGGAAGCGGACCCGCTGGAAATCTTCACCGACCGGGAGGGAGAAATCATCCTGAAAAAATATTCTCCGATCGGGGAAATGACGACCTTTGCCAGGCAATATGCCGAAAGTCTTGCACAGGTCTCCGGGCATACGGTTTTGATTGCGGATCGGGATCAGTTTATCGCGGCGGCAGGAGGCTGCCGAAATCTGATTGGAAAACCGCTGAGCCGGGAAATGGAGCAGCAGATCGAAAGTCGCCAGATTGTTCTTGCGACACGTGGAGACCGCACATTTGTGCAGATCGCGCCGGAAGGCGTGGAGGAATATGTCTGCGAAGCAATCAGCCCGATTAACTGTGAGGGAGACGTGATTGGCGCGGTGGTTTTGCTGGGGCAGAGCAAAACGCCCGGTATGGGGGAAGTGGAACGAAAGCTGATTCAGTCTGCGTCCGGATTTCTTGGGCGGCAGATGGGGCAGTGACGCCGGGCAGCAGAGCCGTGGGTTGAAACCGGATCAAAAATGAGAACAGTGAGAATGACCTCGCCGCACCGGTGCGATTTTGTCACCGATGCGGCGGGTTTTAGAATAGGAAGATACAGCAGAATTTTCAGACATGCTACTTATATATCCTGCCGGGGTGTCAAATGGTTACATAAAATTTGAAAAAAATATACAAAATTTTGAAATTCCGGAAAAATTTATCTGCATTCTGCAATTGTCCCCACTGCAATCGTCAACGCCTGTACCATAAGTTCAAGACTCATACTGGGAGCATTGGAAACGGCAGCAGCAGCCTGATCTGGAAGATAGGGAACGTGGATAAAACCGCAGCGTGCAGAGTTTCCTTTTTCTGCCTGCGAGCTTTCATATAACGCGGCATAGAGCAGGTTGTTGCATACATAAGTCCCGGCGGAGTAGGAGAGCGCAGCGGGAATCCCAGCTGCGCGGAGCCGATCTACGATCTGCCTGGTCGGAATCGTCGAAAAAAAGGCGTCAGGCGCGCTGTCAACAACCGGCTGGTCGTGCGGCTGGAAGCCTGCGTTATCGGGGGTGCGGGCGTCCCGCAGATTGATGGCGACGCGTTCGATCTGAATGGATGGACTGCCGCCGAACTGTCCGACACAGAGGATGGCATTCGGCTGATGTGCGTCGATTGCAGCCTTGAGCGCATCAATGGAAGCTTCAAATTCGGTCGGGATTTCGCATTTGATGATATCTGCGCCTGCGATCGAATCGTCCAGAGCGCGGACGGCCTCCCAGGAGGGATTGATGGTTTCCCCGCCGAACGGAGTAAAACCGGTTACGAGAATTTTCATGAGTGTGGGATTCCTTTTCTGTAATTATTTTATTCATATTATAAATCCAACCGCCCGGGCTTGCAAACCGCCGTGAAAGCGTCGCTGCAGGATTCCGTGTGCATTTGTTTGCATCCCTGTATCCTCTGTGCTATACTGTATACGGGTTTTTACGAGAAAACGAGGAAATTAACATGAAAACAATCGTAGTTACACTGGATAAAGAACATCCGGATGGGGAAGCGATTCTTCGGGCAGGCGAGATCATCAAAGCCGGCGGGCTGGTTGCGTTTCCGACAGAGACGGTCTACGGACTGGGCGGAGATGCGCTGAATCCGGAATCGTCACGGAAAATATATGCGGCGAAGGGGCGTCCGTCCGACAACCCGCTGATCGTGCACATCTGCCGGTGGGAAGATATTTACAAAATCGCGGATCCGGTTCCGGAAATCGCGCAGCGTCTGGCAGCGCGCTTTTGGCCGGGACCCCTGACGATGATTTTGAATAAAACCGCGCTTGTACCCAAAGAAACGACAGGCGGTCTGGATACGGTAGCGGTGCGGTTCCCGTCCGATTCCATTGCGCAGCGCTTTATCTGCGCGGCGGGTGGATTTGTTGCAGCGCCGAGCGCCAATACGTCCGGCAGACCGAGCCCGACGCTGGCGCAGTATGTAAAAGAGGACATGGACGGGAGGATCGAGATGATCTTAGACGGCGGAGAGGAAGTCGGCATTGGTCTGGAATCTACGATCGTAGACCTGACTGGAGACATTCCGATGATCCTGCGCCCGGGTTATGTGACGCAAAAGATGCTGGAAGAGGTTGCAAATCAGGTGGACGTTGACAAGACGATTTTGGATGCAAACTGCCATTTAAGACCTAAGGCACCCGGAATGCGTTACCGTCACTATGCGCCGAAGGGAGACCTGACCATTATCGAGGGTGCGCAGGACGCGGTGAAGGAAGCCATCTGTGAAAAAAGCCGTCAGGCGACGGCAGACGGGCACCGCGTGGGGATCATCGCAACGGACGAGACGATGGAAGCCTACCGTCAAAACAGCAATGCGGCGAGTATCAAAAGCGTTGGGAGCCGTCTGGACGAAGCAGCGGTTGGCAGAAGCCTTTACCGGATTCTGCGGGAATTCGATGATGAAAATCTGGACATCCTGTTTTCGGAATCTTTTGCGGAAAGCGGCTTTGGACAGGCAATTATGAACCGGCTGCTAAAGGCGGCAGGTCATCATGTAGAACAAGTATGAGGAGGAAGATTGAAAAATAAAATTTTTCAATCTCGAGATTTGTGTCTGCGCGCACTTGACACAAACTCGGCATGCGCAAAAAGCGTGCGCAGAAATGGGAGGAAGAAAAATGATAGCATTGGCAAGTGACCACGGTGGATACGAACTGAAACAGAAGGTGATCGGATATCTGGAGGCAAATGGCTATACGTGCCATGATTTCGGCTGCTACAGTCTGGAATCCTGTGATTATCCGGAGTTTGGACGCGCTGCAGCAGAAGCAGTTGCAAAGGGCGAATGTGAAAAGGGAATCGTCATCTGTACAACAGGTATTGGTATTTCGATCGTTGCCAACAAGGTTCCCGGTATCCGCTGCGGACTTTGCGCAGACACCTATTCCGCAAAAATGACAAGAGAGCATAACGATGCAAACATGCTGGCAATGGGCGCTGGAATTGTCGGACCGAACCTGGCTCTGTCAATCGTAGAGACGTTTTTAAATACACCGTTTTCCGGCGATGAAAAGCATGTCAGAAGAATCAATAAGATTGAAGAAGAAGTAAAATAATGGTATGATGTTGGGAACATAAAACGAAGGAGGACAATGAAAATGTCAAAGGTAATGGTAATGGATCATCCCCTGATCCAGCACAAGATCGGTCTGATCCGCAAAAAGGAAACGGGTACAAAGGATTTCAGAGAGACGATCAGCGAAATCGCAATGATGATCTGCTATGAAGCGACCAGACATCTGGAGCTGGCAGATGTGCAGATTGAGACTCCCATCTGCAGCACAACGGTAAAAGAGATCAAAGGACGTAAAATGGCCATTGTTCCGATCCTGCGTGCAGGGCTGGGGATGGTAGATGGTGCGCTCAAGATGATCCCGGCAGCAAAGATCGGTCATATCGGCCTGTACCGCGACCCTGAGACATTAAAGCCTGTAGAATATTACTGTAAGCTTCCGGCTGACTGCGCAGAAAGAGAAGTTTTCGTTGTTGACCCGATGCTGGCAACCGGCGGCTCTTCCGTAGCAGCAATTCGCATGCTGAAAGAAAAAGGCTGTAAGAAGATCCATTTTCTGTGTATCATTGCAGCTCCTGAGGGCGTAAAGGCAATGCAGGAAGCACATCCTGACGTAGACGTTTATATTGGCGCACTGGATGAGCACTTAAACGAGCACGGCTATATCGTACCCGGTCTGGGCGATGCCGGCGACAGAATTTTTGGCACCAAATAAAACCGGATTTTTATAAGGAGGGTGTATGAAGCGGGAGGATTATATTTCCTGGGATGAATATTTTATGGGAGTAGCCAAGCTCGCGGGAATGCGCTCCAAAGATCCCGGTACGCAGGTCGGGGCATGTATTGTGGGGCAGGACAACAAAATCCTTTCCATGGGGTATAACGGCTTTCCGATTGGCTGCTCTGATGATGAATTTCCCTGGGAGCGGGAGGGGGATACGTTAAAGACGAAGTATCCTTATGTGACGCACAGCGAGCTGAATGCCATTCTAAACTACCGCGGCGGAAGCTTGGCTGGGGCGAAACTCTATGTGACGCTTTTTCCCTGTAATGAATGCGCAAAAGCGATCATCCAGAGCGGAATCCGGGAAGTGATTTACGATTGCGACAAGTATGCGGAAACCCCGTCTGTCCGGGCATCCAAGCGGATGTTTCGGGCAGCGGGCGTGGCGTACAGACCTTACAGTAGAAGCGGACGGACCGTAAAGATGGAGCTTTGATGAGAGGGACAAAACAGGGATTCCGAAGAACAATTGCCAGCCTGCTTGTTTTTTCTCTCTGTATCGCTGCAGTTCCAGCGCTGCCGGCAAAGGCGGACAATAAGATCAACGAGCTGCAGAATCAGATCAAGGAAGAACAGAAAAAACAGAACGATACGAAGGACCAGAAAAAACAGACGGAAAACAATATCAATTCCCTGAACAATGTAAAAACCTCCCTGCAGGGGGAGTTAAACGGTCTGACGGATGACCTGACGCAGATCAGCAGCCGGCTGGAAGAAATCGAACAGAATATTATCGACAAGAACCAGGAAATTTCCGATACGCAGGAAAAGCTGGAGCAGGCGAAGGAGACGGAGAGCAGCCAGTATGCGGCGATGAAGCAGCGGCTGCGTTATCTTTACCGTGACAATAACCGCACGTATTATGAGATTTTATTCAGTGCGATGACGTTTTCTGAACTGCTGAACCAGAGTATTTATGTGGAAAAGCTCCATGAGTACGACCACAGGATGCTTTTGAGCTACAAAGCGCAGCGGGAAGCGATTGAAGAGATGGAGGCGAAGCTGGAGGAGGAAAAGGCGCAGTTAGATGATCTGCAGGCTCAGGCAAAGGAGCAGCAGGCGAGTATCATGACGAGCGTCAACAACACCAAAAACAGCATCAGCGCCTACAGCGGACAGATTGCGGAAGCACAGGCCCAGGCGGACGCCCTTGGCAATCAGATTGCAGAGCAGGACAAAAATATTGCAGCCCTCAAAAAACAGCTGCAGGAGGAAATCGCAAAATCCCGTCTTGCTGCGAAATCGGCATGGAGGGACATTTCCGAGGTGAGCTTTGCAGAGGGTGACCGGTATCTTCTGGCAAACCTGATCTACTGCGAAGCGGGCAACCAGCCCTATGCAGGGCAGGTAGCAGTCGGGGCGGTGGTCATCAACCGTGTGCTGAGCTCGGTCTATCCGAACACAGTATCCGGCGTAATTTACCAATATAAGCAGTTTGCACCGGTTCTGGACGGACATCTGGCGATTGCACTTGCAAACGACAGCGCGACGGCGGCATGTTATAAGGCAGCAGACGAAGCGATGTCCGGCTATACAAACGTCGGACGCTGCGTATATTTCAGAACGCCGATTGAAGGTCTGACCGGCACGCAGATCGGCGGGCATATTTTCTACTAAAAGCGGCTGAAATTACAGATGGTCAGCAGACGGTAATTTAAAGCTCTGTGCTGTTTATGCAACTGCTATGGAATCTAAAATTTTTATAAACAGACAGATGACAGGATATGTTTGAAAATCTGTCAAGAACAGCAGGAATTTCTGCAGATTTCACAACTGCAAAAATCCTGCTGTTTTTTCATGCCTGCTTATTGCATAAAATGGACGGAAAAACGCGCGAAAACGTCGGGGAAAATGCCAGAAACTATTAAGACAATGCCAAGAAAACAGGTGGACAAGAAAGCGTAAAATGGGTATAATGGTAGACAGGGATTTCTCCAAAATGGCAGCTTAAAAAGAGCCAGTCAGAGCGAAAATCTCTTAAAAAACCGGTGCATGGCAGGAGGATTTTTGTGGCAAAGCACTCCTTTAACAAAACTGTCTGGCAGTGTCTGACGCTGATTTCACAGTTCGGAATTATGATGCTTGTTCCCACGGGCATGATGTTCGCCCTCGGCTACTGGCTGGATGGCAGGCTCGGGACGCAGTTTTTTGCAATTGTGCTGTTTTTTGTTGGCGTTTTGGCGGGATTTGGGAATATTTATCGGCTGGCGCGGCAAATTTATCAGAAGAAGGACAAAAAGGACAGGGAATGAGAAATTTTTTCAAAAAGATCGATGAAACCGTCCGGGAGATGTGGCTCGGCACTTTTTTGTGGGGATGTCTGTGCGAGCTGGTGTCCGTCTGGTGGGTAAAGGACAGGCTGTACAGCGGTCTTGGCATCCTGATCGGGATGCTGCTTGCCATGGCAGGAATCTGGCACATGTGGAAGGTGCTGGATACAGCGCTGGAGCTCGGGGACGGCGCACAGAAATATGCGACGTCGAAGAATCTTCTCCGGTATGCTGTGGTTTTGGTCGTGTTTGCAGTCCTGATGCTGACACATTTTGCAGACCCTCTAGCGGCGTTTGCAGGTTTGATGGGAATGAAAGCTTCGGCTTATCTGCAGCCTTTTATACGCAGATACAAAGAAAAGAAGAGGAGGTGAGACGATGACGAATGGTATTTTGCTAAATGGTTCGGCTGACATTGATTTTATGATTCACGGCGTCTTTCCCTATCAGTTTTTCGGACAGACGGTGTGGATTACCACAACCCATATCTGTCTCCTGATCGTACTTTTGCTGATCCTTGCGTTTGCGATTGCGGCAAACCGGGCGATGAAGCATGCTTCTGAAGTACCGGAATTTTTCCAGAACATCGTGGAGCTTGTGGTGGAAAAGCTGGACGGCATGGTAAAAATGGTTATGGGAAAGAATGCGGCGAAGTTCGCAAACTATATTGGAACCATATTCATTTTTATCCTGATCAGCAACTTTTCCGGTCTGCTGGGGTTACGTCCGCCGACGGCGGATTACGGCGTTACCCTGCCGCTCGGTCTGGCAACCTTTACGCTGATTCATTACAACAAGCTGAAGCATAAGAAGTTAAAGGGAGCGCTGGCAGAGCTGTGCGATCCGTGGCCAATCTGGGCGCCGATCAATATTATCGGTTATATTGCAGTTCCGGTTTCGCTGTCTTTGCGTCTGTTTGCCAATGTGCTTTCCGGCGTTGTTATGATGGCGCTGGTATACGGACTTCTGCGGGTGATCGCAATCGGCTGGCCTGCAGTGCTGCATGTGTACTTCGATCTGTTTTCGGGAGCAATTCAGACCTACGTGTTCTGTATGCTGACGATGACATACCTTTCTGATGCCATCGGAGAGGAAGGATAAACGAAAATACCAAAACTGTAACACAACAGAAGAATGGAGGATTTATCATGGAATTCAATGAAAACTTTATCTTAGGCTGTTCTGCAATCGGCGCAGGTCTGGCGGTTATCGCCGGTATCGGACCTGGTGTAGGTCAGGGTATCGCAGCTGGTCATGCTGCTGCTGCAGTTGGCAGAAACCCGGGTGCAAAATCCGATATCACCTCGACCATGCTGCTTGGTCAGGCGGTTGCCGAGACAACCGGTCTGTATGGTCTGCTGATTGCGATGCTGCTGCTGTTTGTAAAACCTCTGCTTCCCTGATAAGAGAATATTTCAAGAAGGAAGGAGGAGGGAAGAGTGCATAATTTAAACGCAGTATTGCTTGCGGCAGAAATGGAGCCCAGATTGTTTGATCTGGATTTCCAGCTGCTTGCGGATTCCCTGCTTACGATCATCGCTGTATTCGTGCTGTTTATTGCATTGTCCTATCTGCTCTTTAATCCTGCCCGCAAATTTATGCAGGACAGACAGAATAAGATCGCAGGGGAACTGGATCATGCAAAGACAGCCCAGGAGGACGCCGAAAAGCTGAAAGCAGATTACGAAGCCAGACTTGCCAATGTGGACAAAGAGGCGGATGAGATCTTAAGCGCAGCAAGAGCGAAAGCACTGGCGAATGAAGCGGACATTGTGGCGAAGGCGCGGGAGGAAGCCTCTCGTATTATCGCCCATGCGCATGTGGAAGCCGAACTGGAAAAGAAAAAAGCGGCGGATGAAATTAAGCAGGAGATGGTTGGTCTGGCAATGGATGCGGCTGGCAAGTTTGTCAGAGTTTCCATGGATGACAGAACCAAGAACGCTCTGATTGAAGAGACTCTTGCAGAAATAGGAGAAAATACATGGCTAAGCTAGTGTCACAGGTCTATGCGGAAGCACTGTTTGGCCTGGGCGTAGAGAATGGTCTGCTGGATACGCTTCTGGAGGAGCTAAACGGCATGTGTGAAATTTTAGGGAAAAATCCCCAATTTGTGACACTGCTTGGACATCCGGAGCTGGATCAGAAGGAAAAAACAGCGGTCTTTGACCGGGTATTTGACGGTAAAATCAGCAAAGAACTGAACGGATTTTGCCATCTTCTTCTGGAAAAAGGCAGATTTGGCGAGCTGTTTGCGATCCGTGAGGATTACGAACGCCGCTGTCTGGCTTATCATAAAATCGGAGTCGTGTATGTAACCAGTGCAGAAGAGCTTTCGGATACTCAGAAGGAGAACATCCGTCAGAAGCTTCTGGCTACGACTGACTTTGTATCGCTGCAGATTCATTATCAGGTGGATGCTGCGCTGATCGGCGGACTCAAGATCCAGATCGGCGACCGTGTTGTAGACAGCAGCATCCAGAACAGGCTGAAACGGATGAAAGACAGCCTGATGCGTGTGTCTTTATCCTGAAGCGGACTTACGCAGCAGAAAGAATAACGGGAAGGAAAATCTGTTCCCGTATCCTAGGAAGGGAGTAAAATCCATGAATTTAAGACCTGAGGAAATCAGTTCTGTTATTAAAGAACAGATTGAACGATATGCCTCCAGGCTGGAAGTATCGGATGTCGGTACCGTTATCTGGGTAGCGGACGGCATTGCCAGAATCCATGGACTGGAGAATGCGATGCAGGGTGAACTGCTGGCATTCCCCAATGATGTATTCGGCATGGTGCTGAATCTGGAGGAGGACAACGTAGGTGCTGTACTGCTTGGTGCGGGCAGCATCAGTGAGGGTGATCAGGTCCGGACAACAGGACATGTAGTTGAGGTTCCGGCGGGCGATGCGCTGCTGGGACGTGTTGTAAATGCGCTGGGTCAGCCTATCGATGGCAAGGGACCCGTGCAGACGGATGCCTACCGCAAAATTGAGCGTGTGGCAAGCGGCGTTATTACCCGTAAATCCGTAGATACCCCTCTTCAGACCGGAATCAAGGCAATCGATTCCATGGTTCCGATCGGACGCGGACAGCGTGAGCTGATTATCGGCGACAGACAGACGGGTAAAACCGCAATTGCCATCGACACCATCATCAACCAGAAGGGTCAGGGCGTAAAGTGTATTTATGTCGCCATCGGCCAGAAGGCTTCTACCGTAGCTTCCATCGTAAATACGCTGGAGGAGTACGGCGCTATGGCATATACGACTGTCGTAGCTTCCACTGCAAGTGAGCTTGCTCCGCTGCAGTACATCGCACCGTATGCAGGCTGTGCAATGGGAGAAGAATGGATGGAAAAGGGAGAAGATGTGCTGGTCGTTTATGACGATTTAAGTAAGCATGCGGCTGCATACCGTACACTCTCCCTGCTGTTAAAGCGTCCGCCTGGCCGTGAGGCTTATCCTGGTGATGTCTTCTATCTGCATTCCAGACTTCTGGAGCGTGCAGCAAGAATGAATGACGAGCATGGCGGCGGTTCCCTGACTGCATTGCCGATCATTGAGACACAGGCAGGAGATGTTTCTGCATACATCCCGACCAACGTTATTTCTATTACGGATGGTCAGATTTATCTGGAAACGGAAATGTTCCATGAGGGCTTCCGTCCTGCAGTCAACGCCGGTCTGTCCGTATCCCGTGTAGGCGGTTCTGCACAGATCAAGGCAATGAAGAAGATTGCAGCGCCGATCCGTGTCGAGCTGGCACAGTACCGTGAGCTGGCGGCTTTCTCCCAGTTTGGTTCCGAGCTGGATGCAGATACCCGCGAAAAGCTGGCGCAGGGCGAGAGAATCCGGGAGGTATTAAAGCAGCCTCAGTATCAGCCCATGCCGGTAGAATACCAGGTTATCACGTTGTATGTGGCAACCGGAAAATATTTGCTGGATGTAGAGGTTGACCAGATTACCCGGTTCGAACAGGAATTTTTCACATTCCTCGATAAGAAATATCCGGAAGTTCCAAAGGCGATCCGCACCGAGAAAGTGATTTCTGACGAGACGGATGCACTTCTGAAAAAGGCGATCACAGAGTTTAAGGCAGAATTCAAATAGGATGGAGAAGGGCAGGTGACAGGACATGGCTTCCATGAGAGACATTAAGAGAAGAAGAAGCAGTATCCAGAGCACCGGACAGATCACCAGGGCAATGAAGCTGGTTGCCACCGTCAAGCTGCAGAAGGCACGGGAAAAGGCGGAGCATACCAGACCTTATTCCGATGGGGTTTATCAGACCATGCAGTCCATCCTGGAGCGTTCTGCCGGGATCAGCCATCCGTATCTGCAGGGCGGGGATAACCCGCGCAAGGCAGTGATCGTGATGACATCCAACCGCGGACTTGCGGGCGGCTATAATGCGAATGTGGTCAAGCTGATCACACAGGGAAATTTTAACCTGAAGGACCTTGACATTTATGCTGTCGGCAAAAAGGGCAAGGACGCGCTGCAGCGTGCAGGCTGCAAGATCAGCCTGGACTGCTCGGATATCTGCGAGGAACCTACCTATGCGGATGCGGCTGCTTTGGGCAGACGCGTTCTGACAAGCTTTGCACAGGGCGAGGTAGGTGAAATCTGGCTGGCCTATACTTCTTTTATCAATACAGTTGTGCATGAACCCAGGCTGATCCGTCTGCTTCCGGTTTCGAAAGAGGACGTGGATGAAAAGGTGGAACGGGAGGGTTCTGCGGGCTTAAAGCTTCAGATGAACTTTGAAGCGGAGGAAGAAAGCATTCTGGAAATGCTGATTCCCAAATATATGATCAGTATGATTTACGGCGGACTGCTGGAAGCAGCTGCCAGTGAAAACGGCGCGCGGATGCAGGCGATGGATTCTGCAACGGGCAATGCTGAGGAAATGCTGGAAGATCTGACGCTGCTGTACAACAGAGCGCGTCAGGGCGCGATCACCCAGGAGCTGACCGAAATTATCAGCGGTGCTGCGGCGATCGGCTAGCCGGCAGAATAGGAAACAAGGAGACAGTTTATGGCAGCAGAAAAAATTGGAAGGATCACACAGGTCATCGGTGCCGTACTGGATATTCGCTTCCAGGCGGGTGAGCTTCCGCTGATCAATGAGGCGATCCGGATTAAGCGTGAGGACGGCGGCGAGCTGGTTGCCGAAGTTTCCCAGCATCTGGGAGACGATACGGTAAGATGTATTGCCATGGGTTCGACAGACGGTCTGCGCAGAGGAATGGAAGCAATCGCAACCGGCGCTGCGATCAGTGTTCCGGTGGGAGAAAATACTCTGGGACGCATGTTCAACGTACTGGGTCAGCCGATTGACGAAAAACCGATGCCGGAGGGCGTCAGCTTTGAGCCGATTCACCGCAGCGCACCGAAATTTGAGGATCAGTCGACAAAAGCGGAAATGCTGGAAACCGGTATTAAAGTCGTTGACCTGCTTTGCCCCTATCAGAAGGGTGGTAAGACCGGTCTGTTCGGCGGCGCCGGCGTAGGCAAAACCGTACTGATTCAGGAGCTGATCCGTAATATTGCAACAGAGCACGGCGGCTACTCTGTATTTACCGGTGTAGGCGAGCGTACCAGAGAAGGCAATGACCTGTATTATGAAATGAAAGAATCCGGGGTTATCGATAAGACAACCATGGTATTCGGACAGATGAATGAGCCCCCCGGGGCAAGAATGCGCGTCGGTCTGACCGGTCTGACAATGGCAGAATATTTCCGTGATCAGGGCGGTAAGGACGTGCTGCTGTTTATTGATAATATTTTCCGCTTCACCCAGGCAGGTTCGGAGGTATCCGCTCTGCTGGGACGTATGCCCTCTGCGGTAGGGTATCAGCCTACACTGCAGACGGAAATGGGCGCTCTGCAGGAGCGTATCACATCCACCAAGAATGGTTCCATCACATCGGTTCAGGCAGTTTATGTGCCTGCGGATGACCTGACGGACCCTGCACCGGCAACGACATTTGCTCATCTGGATGCGACAACAGTGCTTTCCCGTTCCATTGTAGAGCTGGGTATTTATCCTGCGGTTGATCCGCTGGAGTCTACCTCCCGCATTCTGGATCCCAGAATCGTCGGTGAGGAGCATTATCGTGTAGCCAGAGGCGTACAGGAGATTCTGCAGAAGTATAAAGAGCTGCAGGATATCATTGCGATCCTCGGTATGGACGAGCTTTCCGAAGAGGATAAGCTGGTTGTATCCAGAGCGCGTAAAGTACAGCGTTTCCTGTCTCAGCCTTTCTTTGTAGCTGGACAGTTTACCGGTCTGCCGGGCAAATATGTGCCAATTTCGGAGACCATCCGCAGCTTTTCCGAAATTCTGGAAGGCAAGCATGATGATATTCCGGAGAGCTACTTCCTGAATGCAGGAAGCATCGATGACGTGCTGGCGCGGGTACAGGAAAAATCCGCAGAGAAATGAGGTCGGCATGGCAGAGGAAAAAACCTTTCTGATCAAAATTATCACGCCGGAGCGTGTGTTCTATGAGGGAACAGCGATCATGGCAGAATTTAATACTTCGGAGGGAGAGATCGGTGTTTACGCCGGTCATATCCCCCTGACGGTAATTTTAAAGCCCGGTGTTTTGACCCTGACGGAAGAGTCTGGGAAGAAAAAGGCCGCGCTTCACACCGGTTTTGCAGAGATTTTGCCGGATCAGATTTCGATTCTGGCAGAAGCGGCAGAGTGGCCCGGTGAGATCGATATCAAAAGAGCAGAGGCTGCCCAGAAGAGGGCGGAAGAAAGACTGCAGGCCCATAGCTCCGATACGGATATGGCGCGTGCGGAGACAGCTCTTTTACGAGCCGTTGCAAGAATTGAGGCGCTGCGTTGACAGCGCCTCTTTTTCCTAAAATAATATTGAAAAAAAGCGGAAGCAGCTTAAAAATAGCTGCAAAACGAAAGAATAGATGGATGCAGCCTGTGGGAGGAAGATCATGCAGAAAAGAATTTTGGACATTTTGCAAAATACGCAGAAGGTAATTATCGGAAAAGAACGGGTGACGAAGCTGCTGCTGACTGCTTTGCTGGCGGATGGACATGTGCTTTTGGAGGACGTGCCCGGAACAGGGAAAACAAGACTTGCCAAAGCACTGGCTGCCAGTCTCGGAATTGAATTCGGAAGAATTCAGTTTACACCGGATATGCTTCCGGCGGATATCACAGGCTTACATATTTATGACAGAGAGAGCGGGAAATTTGTGCTGAACAAAGGACCTGTTTTTACTAATATTTTATTGGCAGACGAGATCAACCGCGCGACGCCTCGGACACAGGCGGGTCTTTTGGAGTGTATGGAGGAGCGTCAGGTCACTATCGACGGAAAAACACAGAAATTAGAGCCGCCGTTTTTCGTAGTGGCGACAGAAAATCCGGTGGAGACTGCAGGAACCTTCCCTCTTCCGGAAGCGCAGATGGACAGATTTCTGATGAAGCTGTCCATGGGGCTGCCTACGAGAGAAGAAGAGGTGCAGATCCTGGATACGTATATGGCGGAGGATCCGTTAAAGAAGCTGACAGCGGTGATAGATCAGGAGACCCTTGAGAGAATGCAGAAGGAAGCGATGGAGGTGTATGTGCACCCGACAGTGCGAGGCTATCTGGCGGATCTGTCAGCGGCAACGAGAAGCAGCGACCAGACTGTGATGGGTGTCAGTCCCAGAGGAACGATCGCACTGATGCGTGCCTCCAGGGCGTGGGCATATCTGGAAGGCAGAAGCTTTGTGACACCGGATGATGTCAAAGCGGTGGCCGGACCGGTCATGGCACACCGCGTGGTGCTTTCCTATGGACAGAATCGTTATGCAGATGCGCTGCGTCTGATAGAGGAAATTTTAAATACTGTGCCGGCTCCGACAGAAGATTTTTCGATCGCATAAGCGTATCAGAAAGGGCATAACGGTATGGTTATAATATGGATAATTCTGGGAGCCCTGCTGCTGTGGGAGATTCAGTCTGTATGGTATGCAAAGCACTGGGATGAGGAGCTGTTTGTATCCCTGGCCTTTTCCCGTAAAAGTACAGTGCGCGGGGAGAGCTGCGAGCTTTTGGAAACGATTGAAAACAGGAAACTTTTGCCGTTGCCTGTTCTGAAAGTAAAATTTCAGGTGTCGAGGCAATTGGCATTTGAGGATGCCGGGACGGAGAGCAGTGTAACGGATCAATATTACCGGAATGATGTTTTTTCGGTGCGTCCCTATACCAGACACATCAGAAGTCTGCGGTTTACCTGTAAAAAAAGAGGATTTTACCGGATCAACGGCCTGGACGTTGTGGCGGGAGATCTGTTTTTGACCCATGAGCTGCCCAAAAGCCTGCCGGTGGATTCCCAGCTGTATGTCTACCCCAGACCATTTCGGGGAATGGATTTTAACGGCGCGCTGCGGCAGTTGAACGGCGAGGTTACGACGAAACGGCATTTGCAGGAGGATCCTTTTGAATATCTGGGGATCCGGGAATATACGCCGCGGGATACGCTGCGGGATGTAAACTGGAAAGCGACCGCAAGAAGCGGTGAATTAAAGGTCAATCAAAAAGGCTGCACCGCCCAGCGCTCTGTCCGGCTGGTGGTAAATCTGGAGGATGGTGCGATTTTACGTCAGGAGGATCTGCTGGAAGCTTCGATTGAAATGGCGGCAGCGGCGGCGGAGCTGTTTATCGGACAGGGCATCAGAACCTCTCTGGAAACCAACGGACCGGATCTTCTGACAAAAGAGGCGGTCTGTCTGAAAGCATCCTGCGGCGCGGGCCATCTGGACAGCATTTTACGTGGCCTGGCCCGGATAGACTTGGAGAAGCCGGCACCTTCCTTTGAACCCATCCGGGAGCGGCTGGAAGAAATGGAAGACAGGGAAAGCCTTTGTACGATTTTCTTTTCTGCGGATGCACGACCGGAATTTCAGCAGCTGCTGGAAAAATTCAGGAAAGAAAAACGAGAATTTATCTGGTTCTGTCCGGTAAACCGTATAATCCGGCCGGAAATAAATGCCGGTATCCGCCCTTATACCCGTTTGATTGATGTGGAAGAAGGAGGGCGGTTATGAAACAGAATCTGCAAAGAACCTCGGAGTGGATCGAACTCTTTTTAAATTATGCAGTGGTTTTTGGCATCGAAATTGCACTCAATGCACTGATCGGGGATCGTGTGCCGGTGAGGGTGTGGCTGGCTGCAGCCCTGTACCCTGTCTGCTTTTATCTGTTCCGTAAAAAGCTGAAGCATTTCTGGGTATTCTTTCTATTGCATCCGGCAGTCGTTGTGTTTGCAACGCTGATGGTAAAGAGCTGGCCGGTAGGTGCAGTTGCGATTGCGGTGCTTGGTGTATTTTATGGTCTGCATTCCATCCGCCTTCGAGTGCATCAGGTGATACGGGAACGGGAGTTCCCGCTGCCTGCAGCGGCAGTGGTGGTGATCGCAGCATTTTTGGTCTGCAGCTATAAGCAGTCCCAGACGGATTGTATGCTTGTTTTGGGAAGCTTTTTTGTATGGCTGCCCGGAATACTGATCAAGCGCTATGCGGACAATTATCTTTCTTATGTAAAAATAAATGCGGGCAGTGCCGGTGTGATTCCGGAAAAAAATATTTTCCGGACGGGAATTATTGTTGTGGCACTGTATTCCGTAGTCTGTGTCGCCCTGCTGATTGTGTGCTGTACGACACCTCTTGTGGATAAGCTGACCGAAGGTGCCATATGGCTGGGGAAAATACTTCGATGGTTGATCGTATGGCTGCTGACAATGCTTTCCGGAGAACCGGAGAAGGCTGTTGAGCAGGCAACAGTGAGTGTGCCGGAAATGGAAATGGGCTGGGGAGAGTTCGAGGAGGTCCGCCCCACACCGGTTTGGATAGAAGTGCTTGGAAAGCTTGTTTTCTGGTCAATTGTGGTGGCATTGATCGTCGCAGTGCTTGTGAGCATTGTCCTTTTGTTCCGCTGGATGATCAAAAGCTTCTATCAGACTGACAGGGGACGCAAGGAGACTCTCGAAGCTGGCGTAGAAGAAAAAACGGAGTCCATCGCCTATAGGGAGAAACGGAAAAGGGCACAGCTTTTTATCGGGATAGAGCCATCTGCGAAGATCCGGCGGGCCTATAAAAAGACCATAGAAGGCGCCTTTGGCAGGCGGCAAAAGAAAAAAGAACAGGAAAGGAAAGAGGCAGTGTGGCTGGGGTTGGCAAACAGCTTGACTGCGCAGGAGCTGACCCGGCAGGCATGGGGGGACACCGGACATGAAGACTGGGAGCAGCTGACGGAGTTGTATGAGCAGGCGCGCTATGGCGGCACAGAACCGGAGCGGGAGCAGGCGCGGGCGGCTGTAAAACTTTCCGGGAAGATTCTGCATATGATAAAGAAAAAATAACAGCCGGGGGATGCAGATGAACTATTACCCCAAAATACTTCCCTTTTATATGACCTATCCGATGCCTCTGATATGGGAGGAAGAGGATACGGTCATGCGCGACCTGGAATATCTGCAGGAGCTTTATCCGAGGCAGGCAAAAAAGTACCGCAAACGGATCGAAGAGCTGCTGGAACGGTTTGACAGTGAAGGCAGCGTCCTTTATGATGAATATCCGGACAGAATGACCCTGTATAAAATGGCGCAGGACATTTATGCGGTGCTGGAGCAGGAGGAAAAACGCGAGCGGGCAGAGGCTGCGGCAGTGGCGGCCGCGCCTGCGGACGGTGGAGAAGTGAGCACGATAGGCGATCGTATATCTGCAGGCGCTGCGATGAACCCTGCGGTCAGAACAGCGGAGACTGCGCCGCTGCTTGGCCCTGAAAGCATGGAACTGATTCAGGTTCTGCTCTACGGAGAAATTTTCAGACGCAGGCAGAAAAGGGGCTTTCGGAAATTTTAAGTTGTACAGAAGAGAATAAAGCTTTACAATAGAGCCGGAAGAAGATAATATGCTTCTTCCGGTTTTATTATCGTATAGGAAACTTCGTTTCCATACGATAATAAACGCTCTACGAGGATGCGCACTCGGCGCAAGGGTAGATGGTTGCCGAAGCAACCGCGCCTCGGCGCGAGAATGTGCCAAGGCACATTCTTTTTTCAGGGAGAAAAGAAGATGAACAAAGTAAGACAGCTGTTGAAAGAGAGCCTGACCGGCGGGCTTTACCAGATGACATTGAGTGGCGCCGCCGGCGAAGCGACGGGGTGCAGCAAAAAGAAAATTCGCCCGGTTCTGTTAAAGGACAGGCTTTTGTTTCAGATCACCGCATATCGCGGGACGCAGGTATTTCATGAAAATCACACGGCGGAGGAGACGGCAGCGATTCTGGAAGCCGATCTTTCGGGCAGCTTTAAACAGCTGCAGGTTGAGACAACCTTTTTTGAGGCGACGGTGCTGGTAAGCAAAAAAGGAAAAATGACGGTGCGCAAAAAGCAGCGCAGCGTTTCGGAAGATAACGTTAAGGTTTCGTTGTCCCACAACAGAAAGAAACGCTATATTCTGGAAGAAGGACGTCCGGTTCCCTTTCTGGTGGATCTGGGAGTGCAGACCAAAGAAGGAAAAGTGATAACATCGCGGTACGATAAGTTCCGTCAGATCAACCGGTTTCTGGAGTTTATTGAGGACATCTGGCCACTCCTGCCCAAGGATCGTCCGGTGCATATTATTGACTTTGGCTGCGGTAAGTCTTATCTGACTTTTGCCATGTATTATTATCTGCATGAATTAAAGGGACTGACACTGGAAGTGACGGGACTTGATCTGAAAAAAGACGTGATCGTGCATTGCAACGAGCTGGCGAAGAAATATCATTATGAAGGGCTTTCGTTTTTACATGGAGATATTGCAGATTATACGGGAACGGACAGCGCGGACATGGTTGTGACGCTGCACGCCTGCGACACGGCGACCGATTATGCCCTGTATAAGGCGATGAAATGGCATGCGGGTGTTATTTTATCCGTGCCCTGCTGTCAGCATGAGGTCAATAAGCAGATCGCATGTGAGCCGCTGGAGGGCGCGCTGAAATATGGTTTGATCAAAGAGCGGCTTTCGGCATTGTTTACAGATGCCCTGCGAGCCGATCTGCTGGAAGAAAATGGCTATGATACCCAGGTGTTGGAGTTTATCGATATGGAGCATACTCCTAAAAATATCCTGCTTCGTGCAGTGCGCAGAGTAGACGCAGGGATGGCGGATGGACAGAGCGGTTTGACGGAAGCAGAGCAGAAGTCCGGGCAGTGCAGCAAAGAACCGGGCTATAAAAAGCCGGATAGCAAAAGGCTGGCGGAAACCCTGCAGATCCATACGACGCTGCAGAAGCTTCTGGAAGGAGAGTTGGTTTGAAGAAAACGGTTATCAAGGGCATTGCCTTTGTTGTGATATTTGTGATTTCGCTGGTTGTGATCAGCATGGTCGCCAATCAGGGAAATGGGGATATGACTGCACCGATGCCGGCGGCCAGTCTGCCCACAATGGCAATTGTGGAAGACGGTCAGGAAATCAATCAGATGTATGGATACACAATGCAGATGGATACGGCGGATATGCGGGAAAGCATTACGCCGATCAAAACAGCGCGTCAGATCAACGCAGTGGTGCACGGGTACGGTACGGAAATTGCGGGCGTTTCCTATGAGCTGCGCAGCATCGACGGAAGCCGTCTGATTGAAAATACGGAGCTGACCGGGACGCAGGAGGGAGACGACCTGTATCTTTCCTTCCGGTTAAAGGATTTGATGAAAGAGGGCGAGGAATACAGCCTGATTTTTCTGGTGAATCTGGATGAAAGCAGACAGGTGCGTTATTATACGCGGGTCATCCAGGCGGATTATTATCTGACGGAAAAACTTGATTTCGTGACGTCTTTTTCGGATGCGACCTTTGATGCAGAGGTTTTTGCGGAAAAAGGCTATGCCAAAAAGCTGGAAACGAATTCAGATGGCGACAATTCCTCTTTTGCCCATGTGGGCATTCATTGTACGTCGTCCCAGGTAACCTGGGGAAGCCTGGATGTGACGCGGATAGAGAAGCCGCAGATCTGGGTAAAAGAAATCGCACCGCAGACAGCTTCCTTTGTTTTGAACTATCCGGTGTCTTATACAGAGGGAGGCAGTCAGGTCAGCGCGTCCGTGACGGAGTATTACCGGGTGCGTTATACAGGGGACACAATGTACCTGCTGGATTATGAACGGACTGTCACACAGTATTTTACGGAAAAATCATCAAGATTTACGGAAAGCGGATTACAGCTTGGAATTACAGATAAAAATGTCGTCATGAAAGAAAGCGATGGCGGAAATGTATTTGCCTTTGTACAGGCTGGAGCGCTTTATGTATACAACAGTGCTGACAATCGCCTGGCGCGGCTGCATTCTTTCCGGGACGAGGACAACGACGATCTGCGGGCGCGCTATGAAAACCACAGCTATGAGGTTTTGCAGGTCGATGAAACCGGAAACGTGACGTTTCTGGTATACGGTTACATGAACCGCGGCCGTCACGAGGGCGAGTGTGGTGTTTCGGTCTGCTACTACAGCAGTACACTGAACGTGACAGAGGAAATGGTGTTTATTCCTTATAATAAAAGTGCCGGGCTGTTAAAAGCTGATCTGGAAACGCTTTCTTATGTAAATGGTAAAAACGACCTCTATCTGATGGTGGACGGCAATATCTGGCATATCGGGCTGGAGGACAAGTCCAGCGAAATCGTAGTTTCCGGGATTAGCACGGCTGGCTGCAGGGTTGCGGAAAACGACAGTATGCTGGTATGGCAGAAGGATCTGAAGGATTATGGCAGCACGCTGGAATTCATGAATTTAAACAGCGGAAAGCTGACGGAACTCAAGGCGGGCGAAGGCAATTTTATTCAGGCGCTCGGCTTTATGGGGGAAGACCTGATCTACGGAATTGCGTCTGCAGAGCAGGTGCAGGAGGATGCGGTTGGCAATCAGCTGTTCCCGATGCATCAGATCAGGATCCAGGATTTTGAGGGAAATATTTTAAAATCCTATGAGCAGGCAGGGGTTTATGTGACGGGCTGCCGGATTGAGGAAAACCAGATCAGTCTGGAGAGGATTTCCCTTGCGGACGGAAGGGTGACGGAGCTTTCGGAGGATCAGATTTTATATAATGATGAGATACCGGAGAGCAAAAATTATGCGGAGACAGCGTCCACGCAGGAGACAGAAAATATCGTACGAATTGTATTAAATTCCGTTCCGGATGCCAAAAAGGTCAAAATCCTCACTCCGAAGGAGGTCATCTTTGAAGGAAGCCGGGAAATTGTACTGAACGGGGAAGAGGATCAGAACCGTTATTATGTATATGGACAATATGGTGTGATCGGAATCGAAAAAGACCCTGCCGCAGCGGTGCGCAGAGCTTATGAAGCAGCTGGCGCGGTAACGGACGAGGCGGGCAGATATTTGAACAAACGCGACCGCCTGCACAGCTCGAACCAGATCATGGCGATTGATGGGGACTATGCGGACAATGAAAGAAGCAGCCTGGCGGTGTGCCTGGATACGATTTTCCAGTATGAGGGAATGGTGAAAAACAGCTCCTCGCTGCTGGCAGCCGGGCAGGACGTGCTGACGATTCTGGAAGAAAATTTAGACAATCGGACGGTGTTAAACCTCCAGGGCTGTACGTTGGATATGGTGTTATATTATCCTGACCGGGAAATCCCGGTGCTTGCAGTGATGCAGGACGGCAGTGCAGTGCTGGTGATCGGCTTCAACGAGCAGAATGTCGTTTTGATGGACCCGCTGACCGGAACTGTTTACAAAAAGGGCATGAACGACGCGCGGAGCATGTTTGAAGAAAACGGGAACCGGTTTATTGCATATTCATGACAATAGAATGCTCGCAGAGCGTGCATTCTATTGTAGGTAAAGAAAAAAGGTATCGTAACCTCCAAAAAGCAGGAGGACGATACCTTTTTTGTGTTTTTGCCGTTTAAACGGGGAACAACTGGTTTTTGTATTTTTTCAGCGCAGCCAACAGAATCAGTCCGAAGATACCGCAGGAAATGATTTCCCCTGCCGTTACGGTAATCACGGAAAACCACATCGGAAGGATGCCGTAAGCGTATTTTAACACAGGCGGGATAATCACGGCGTTTGCCAGGATAGGCGGCAGAGGGGACAGCCAGGTGAAAAGCTTTTTCTGCTTTTCGTCCTTGCCGTGGGCTGCTTTTCCAAGCATCCATGTGCCGATTGCACCGATCAGGGTTGCAAGGGAACCAAAAATGATATCGGGCAGCATGGCACCGGTCACGAGGTTGGCGATCAGACAGCCGATAAAGAGTCCGGGCACTGCGGCGGGAGTCAGAAAGGGAAGGACGGTGAGGGCTTCCGAGAAGCGAACCTGAATGTTGCCGCTGGCGATGCCGAGGGCATTGGCGATCATCGTAAGAACGACGTAGAGGGCAGCAATCATCGCTGCCTGTGTGAGGTACAGAACATTTTTGTTTTTCATTTGTTTTCTCCTTTAGTTTTGTTTTACGAGTGGAAGGTCACGAACACTCGGTATGATTCATGACGATAGAATTTTGCAGAGCGCATATTCTGTTGTCATGCCTGTACAATCATATAGCAGGAAATGCAGATTGGCAAGCAGAAAATTACAGGTAGGGGTATTGAAGGGGGAAAAGTTACAGTTCACTCGCACCATTCGCAAAAGCGCATCTTCGATGCTTTCCGCTGCTTCGCAGCTCATTTTTGCTCATAAAATGGTGCTCCCTTCGTGGTTTCTTGTGCACAGATTCTCATGCGAGCATGGAATCTGCGCACAAGAAACCACGAGTGAACTGTAATTAATATTTTCGATTCCCTTTTTCCTCAGTCTGTTATATGCTAAGAATATACTTTTTTATTTCATAGGAAAATGCGTCCTATGAAATAAAAACGCCTCGTACGGATCGCACTGCAGCGGAATGGAAGAATGTCGCTACTTCGTTTCTATACGATAAAAACGCTCCGCGAGGATGCGCACTCGGCGCAAGGGTAGATGGTTGCCGAAGCAACCGCGCCTCGGCGCGAGAATGTGCCAGGGCACATTCTTTTTTACAGAAAAAGTGGATGCGCCGGCGCATGCAGACAGGCTGTGGCAGCGCATTCGATCAAGGGAAAGGACAGGGAAAAAACATGAGGGATTATCAGACTTATATCGGGGAAATCTGTGATACACTTTTGTTTCCGGCAGAGGCGAAGGAAACAATGGAACAGGCGTGGGAGAAAATCTGCGCAAATGCGGTAGCAAAAGAAACGTTTCTGAAATGGCTGCTCGTATACGAGGCGGACGGCAAGCTGGATTATAAAGAGGTATTAAAGGCGGCAGACATTGCGGCAAAGGAAGCAGGGATTGCATCCTATACGGCGGATCTGTTGATTTATCTGCTGATGACGGCGCACTTAAAGGAGCGGTATCAGGAAAAAGAAATTTCAGAGCAGATCTGGCTGGATTCCTGTATGGATTTAAACTGGAAGCTGCATGAATGCCACAAAATGTATGGAATCTGGGGAAGCTTTGTATCGTGGTGGTTTGACGGTTTTTTTGAGATGACACGGTTTGCACTGGGCAGACTGCAGTTTGAGCTGATGGATTTTCCGGAAAGCTATGAAAAGACCGGACATGTGCGCCCGGAAGGCATGACAAAGGTTATCAATATGCACATTCCGTCCTGCGGGCCGTTGAAAAAAACGGACTGCGAGGCATCGTTTCGGCAGGCGGCAGCGTTTTTTGCGGATGCGTTTCCGGGAGAGGAAATCGCCTTTTTCTGTGAATCGTGGCTGCTGTACCCGCGCCACCGCGAATTTTTAAGCCCGGATTCCGGAATTGTGCAGTTTATGTCCTTTTTTGACATTTACAAAACGGAAGAAGGGGATGGTGATCTGTGGAGAATTTACAACCGGGAATATGATGGAAACCCGGAAGCCCTGCCGGAGGAAACTACGATCCAGCGCGGCTACAAGAAACTGTTGCTTTCGGGCGGACATGCCGGATACGGAGAGGGAATTTTCTTTCGAAAAAAGAAAGAAATGCTGTAAACGGTGGTGCACAGGCACAGGGAAGGTTCGTGCATTGTAAAAAGTACGAAAACAGAAGAGGAAACAGTTGCGACACCCAAAAAGCATGGTATAATGAGAATATTGTGGCGTAAAGTGTTCTGCGGACAGCTGCAGAATACGGAAGAACAAAAAGCGCTTCATTGTACACAGGAGGAGAATTTATGTTGAAAAAAGCACCCATGAAGTTTGACAAAGAGCTTTTTAAGGGTACCGTATTGAACAATATCAAGACTCTTTACCGCAGAACGCTGGAAGAAGCTACCGAACAGCAGATTTTTCAGGCAGTATCCTATGCGATTAAGGACGTTGTTGTAGACAACTGGATGGCGACTCAGAAAGAGTACGAAAAAAAAGATCCGAAGATCGTCTACTATATGTCCATGGAGTTCCTGATGGGTCGTGCGCTGGGCAACAATCTGATTAACCTGCGCGCTTATAAAGAAGTGGCGGAGGCTCTGGACGAGCTTGGCGTAGATTTAAACCTTGTCGAGGATCAGGAGCCCGATCCCGCGCTGGGTAACGGCGGTCTGGGACGTCTGGCAGCATGCTTTTTGGATTCTCTTGCAACCTTAAACTATGCGGCATACGGCTGTGGTATCCGTTATCGTTACGGTATGTTCCGTCAGGAGATCCGCGATGGTTATCAGGTAGAAGTGCCGGACAACTGGCTGGCTGACGGCTATCCCTTTGAGCTGCGCCGTCCCGAGTATGCAAAAGAGGTAAAATTCGGCGGCTGGGTAAGCTCTTATGTGGATGAAAACGGCCGTACCATTTTCAAGCAGGAAGGCTATCAGTCCGTACAGGCTGTTCCTTACGATATGCCGATCGTTGGCTATGGCAATGGCATTGTCAACACCCTGAGAATCTGGGATGCGCAGCCGGTAGAGTGCTTCAGCCTGGATTCCTTTGACAAGGGAGATTATCAGAAAGCCGTAGAACAGGAAAACCTTGCACGCAATATCGTTGAGGTTCTGTATCCCAACGATAACCATTATGCGGGTAAGGAGCTGCGCTTAAAACAGCAGTATTTCTTTATTTCTGCATCTGTACAGGAAGCAGTAGACAAATATATGCGCACCCATACAGATCTGCATAAGTTCCATGAAAAGGTCGCATTCCAGTTAAATGATACTCATCCGACCGTTGCAGTAGCAGAGCTGATGCGTGTCCTGATGGATGACCATGATTTGTCCTGGGACGAAGCATGGGAAATCACCTGCAAGACCTGCGCATACACCAATCATACGATCATGTCCGAAGCGCTGGAAAAATGGCCTATCGAGCTGTTCTCCCGTCTGCTTCCCAGAATTTATCAGATCGTAGAAGAGATCAACAGAAGATTCGTTCTGCGCATTCAGCAGATGTATCCAGGCAATCAGGAGAAGATCCGCAAAATGGCGATCATCTACGACGGACAGGTTAAGATGGCGCATCTGGCAATCGTAGGCGGTCATTCCGTAAACGGCGTTGCACGCTTACACACTGAGATCCTGGAAAAACAGGAGCTGAGAGACTTCTACGAAATGATGCCGGAGAAGTTCAACAACAAGACAAACGGTATCACACAGAGAAGATTTTTACTGCATGCAAATCCGCTGCTGGCTGACTGGGTAACGGATCATGTCGGAGACGAGTGGATCACAGATCTGCCGGCACTTTCCAGGCTTCGCATTTATGCGGACGATGAAAAAGCTCAGCAGGAGTTCATGAACATCAAATATCAGAACAAGGTTCGCCTTGCAAAATATATCCGTGAGCACAACGGTATCGAAGTGGATCCAAGATCCATCTTTGACGTACAGGTAAAGCGTCTGCATGAGTACAAACGTCAGCTGATGAATATCCTGCACATCATGTACCTGTACAACGAGTTAAAGGATCATCCGGATATGGATTTCTATCCGAGAACCTTTATCTTCGGCGCAAAGGCTGCTGCAGGCTATAGAAATGCGAAGCTGACCATCAAGCTGATCAACAGCGTGGCGGACGTTATCAACAACGATCCGGTTGTAGATGGCAGAATCAAGGTTGTCTTCATCGAAAACTACCGCGTATCCAATGCGGAGTGGATTTTCGCAGCGGCAGATGTATCTGAGCAGATTTCCACCGCCAGCAAGGAAGCTTCCGGTACCGGCAACATGAAGTTCATGTTAAACGGTGCGCTGACCCTGGGCACGATGGACGGTGCGAACGTCGAGATCGTAGAAGAGGTCGGCAAGGAAAATGCCTTCATCTTCGGCCTGAGCGCAGAGCAGGTTATCCAGTACGAAAACTACGGCGGCTACAACCCGATGGATATCTTCAACAACGATCAGGATATCCGCCGCGTGCTGATGCAGCTGATCAACGGAACCTATTCCCCTCAGGATTCCGAGCTGTTCAGACCGCTGTATAACTCCCTGTTAAATACGCAGGACACTGCGAAGGCAGATACTTACTTCATTCTGGCGGACTTCAAGTCCTATGCAGAAGCACAGCGCCGCGTAGAAGCAGCTTATAAGGATGAGAAGAACTGGGCAAAGAGCGCGCTCTTAAATGTAGCGTGCGCAGGCAAGTTCAGCTCTGACCGTACGATCGAAGAGTACGAGCGCGATATCTGGCATCAGGAAAAAGTGATTCTTCCGAGCAAGCCGGAACTGTCGAAATAAACAGAATAATAAAGTAAACCACGTTTTTAACGGAGTATAGTGTGAAAAATAAGCGTGATCGCTTATTTTTCACACAGCTATTTGTGCCGCAGGCGTCACAAAGTAGCTATGATCGCAGAGCCGAACTGGACGTTCGCCTCGCGATTCCTTCGGCGCAAAGCGCCTGCGGAATGGAGATTTTTACGAAAAACGGCATGGCAGTTTCTGCTATGCCGTTTTCTGTTGTAAAAGGTACCTCTTGTGGGAAAGCAATGTACAAACGATGTAAAATGTTGTAAAATATGTGATAAGTTACAAAAGGAGACGGACAGGAGAGTTATACGGAGGGTGAAATACAATGGAGCACTTGAATAAGAAAGAAGAGATCTGCCGGAAAGTGGCGGAGAACTTTCGGTATGCAGGGAAAATTACAAAGATGAGTCCCTATGGCAGCGGTCATATCAACGATACGTTTATGCTGACCTGTGAGCTTGAGGACGGCAGCAACAAGCATTATATTTTGCAGCGCATGAATGACGATATTTTCCGGAATCCGAAGGAACTGATGGAAAATGTTGTAAATGTTACAACGTTCTTACGGAAAAAAATTATTGCAGCCGGCGGCGATCCGGAGCGTGAGACACTTAACATTATCCTGACAAAGGATGGCGCGAACTATTTACAGGATGAAGCAGGTGATTATTGGAGAAGCTATGTATTCATTGATGATGCGACCTGCTTTGATCTGGTAGAAAAGCCGGAGGATTTTTACAACAGCGCGGTTGCATTCGGACATTTTCAGCAGCTGCTGGCAGATTATCCGGCAGCAACCCTGCATGAGACGATCAAAAACTTCCACAATACGGTAGACCGTTTTCACAACTTCTTAAAAGCAGTAGAGGAAGACGTAGTCGGACGTGCAAAGGACGTGCAGGCAGAGATCGAATTTGTCAAAGCGAGAGAGGCAGACTGTCATATCATCTGCGATGCGCTGGCAAACGGAGAGATCCCGCTGCGTGTTACCCACAATGATACCAAGTTAAACAATGTTATGATTGACAATAAGACCGGCAAAGGTCTTTGTGTCATCGATCTGGATACTGTTATGCCGGGAAGTGCGCTGTACGATTACGGCGATTCGATCCGTTTCGGCGCAAGCACTGCTGCAGAGGACGAGCAGAACCTGGATCTGGTATCCTGTGATATGAACTTATTTGAAATTTATACCAAAGGCTACACGGAAGGCTGTGCAGGCAGCCTGACGGAGAAAGAAATCCGCCTGATGCCGATGGGCGCGAAGCTGATGACGTTGGAATGCGGTATGCGTTTCCTGGCGGATCATCTGCAGAACGATATTTATTTCAAGATCCACCGTGAGAACCATAACCTCGACCGTGCAAGAACACAGTTCAAGCTCGTTGCGGATATGGAAGCAAAATGGGATCAGATGAATGCGATTGTGGAGAAATATCTCTGATGCCTGCGATTCATGTGATGATGAAGCCCGCATCCGGCCTGTGCAACATGCGTTGTCAATATTGTTTTTATGCGGACGAAATGGAAAAGCGCAGCCAGGCCTCTTATGGCATTATGAGCTTTGCCACGCTGGAAAACGTGATCAGACGGACACTGGAATTTGCAGAAGGCTCCTGTACGATCGCGTTCCAGGGCGGGGAACCGACGCTGGCAGGGCTGGATTTTTTCCGGGAATGTATTCGTCTGGAACAAAAATATAATACCAAAAATGTTACGATTTCCCACGCATTGCAGACGAACGGCTATGCGCTGAATGAGGAATGGTGTCAGTTTTTTGCAAAAAATCATTTTCTGATCGGTCTTTCTGTGGATGGAATCAAGGCGACGCATGATCTGTACCGGAAGGATGCTGTAGGAAAAGACACCTATTTCCGCGTTTTGGAATCAGCGAAGCTTTTGGAAGCTGCCGGTGTGGAATTTAACGTGCTGATGGTGGTAAACGGCAAGACAGCGCCGAAGATCCGCCGGATTTATGAAAATTTCCGGAAGTTGGGATTTTCGTGGCAGCAGTATATCGCCTGTCTCGATCCCATCAGCGAGCGCCAGGGGCAGGAGGAATATTCTCTTTCCCCGGAGATGTACGGAAGGTTTCTGATCGAGCTGTTCGAACTGTGGGATCTGGATTTACGGCAGGGAAAACAGCCCTATATCCGCCAGTTTGAAAATTATGTCGGGATATTACTGGGACAGTTCCCGGAATCGTGCGAGCAGCGGGGCGTTTGCAGCTTCCAGAATATCGTGGAGGCGGACGGCAGCGTGTATCCGTGTGACTTTTATGTGCTCGACGAGTATCGGATCGGAAATTTAAACGAGGATTCGTTTGAAACGATTCATGAGAGACGATTAAAGCAGGGGTTTGTGGAAGCTTCCTGCAATCATACAGAAGAATGCCGCGCCTGTCCTTATTTCATGATCTGCCGGGGCGGCTGCAGGCGTCACCGGGAGCAGCCGGGAAGCAGACCGGGAGAAAATTACTTCTGCCAGTCCTATCGGATGTTTTTTGATGCATGCCTGCCGAGACTGCAGGAGATCGCGGCAGCGATCCGCTCGCAGGGGCGTGTGTAAGTGATACACCCTTCGCACTCATTTTTGCTCATAAAGTGGCGCTCCCTCCGTACCTTTTTGTAAGCAGATTTTCATGCGAGCATGAAATCTGCTTACAAAAAGGTACGAGTGAACTGGAAACATAAAAGGCTTGCAAGTGCAGCCTTTTTTCGTTATACTACTTTAGTATAGCAAAGTGAAAAAGGAGGTTCCTATGGTTACATTGGCAAACGGCGGCGCCTGGCTGGTAAACGGCGCTGAAATCATAGCGGATGGTCCCAGGGCGCAGGCAGAGCTTGCGGCAAAGACCGGACGGACAGTATCCAAAGAAGAAGCAAAGAAGCAGACCATTGCGTACGGAATTTTAGAGAATCACAATACTTCCGGCAACATGGAAAAGCTGAAAATTAAATTTGATAAGCTGACAAGCCATGATATTACCTTTGTCGGAATTATTCAGACCGCGCGCGCATCGGGGTTGACGAAGTTCCCGATTCCTTATGTTCTGACCAACTGCCACAACTCCCTGTGTGCGGTCGGCGGAACGATCAATGAGGACGATCATTTATTCGGACTGACTTGTGCAAAGAAATACGGCGGCGTTTATGTACCTCCTCATCAGGCGGTTATCCACCAGTTTGCAAGAGAAATGCTCGCAGGCGGCGGCAAGATGATCCTCGGCTCTGATTCCCACACCCGCTATGGTGCGCTGGGAACGATGGCGATGGGCGAGGGCGGTCCGGAGCTGGTAAAGCAGCTGTTGAACCAGACCTATGATATCCGTATGCCGGAGGTTGTCGGCGTTTATCTGACCGGCAAGCCGGAAAAAGGCGTTGGTCCGCAGGACGTTGCTCTGGCGATTATCGGCGCTGTTTTTGCAAACGGTTATGTAAAAAATAAAGTGATGGAGTTCGTTGGCCCCGGCGTTGCAAATTTAAGTGCGGATTTCAGAATCGGCATCGACGTTATGACGACAGAGACAACATGTCTTTCTTCCATCTGGCAGACAGATGACCAGATCCGCGAATTTTATGAAATTCACGGAAGAGAGGCAGAGTATAAAGAACTGGAACCCGGACAGACGGCGTACTATGACGGCCTGATTGAGGTTGATTTATCAAAGGTAAAGCCGATGATTGCAATGCCGTTCCATCCGAGCAATACCTATACGATTGAAGATCTGAATGCGAACCTGACGGATATTCTTGCAGATGTAGAGAAAAAGGCTGCAGTCAGTCTGGATAATGCGGTACCTTACAGCTTGAAGGATAAAGTGCGTGACGGCAGATTTTATGTGGATCAGGGAATCATTGCAGGCTGCGCAGGCGGCGGCTTTGAAAATATCTGTGCGGCCGCGGACATTTTAAAGGGCAGCTATATCGGAAATCAGGAGTTTACATTGAGTGTGTATCCGGCTTCCATGCCGATTTATATGGAACTGATTAAAAATGGCTGTGCGGCGACGATTCTGGAAACGGGAGCTGTTATGAAGACTGCGTTCTGCGGTCCTTGCTTCGGTGCTGGCGATACGCCTGCAAACAATGCGTTCTCGATCCGTCATTCTACAAGAAACTTCCCGAACCGCGAAGGCTCCAAGCTGCAGAACGGCCAGATCGCTTCGGTAGCTCTGATGGATGCCCGTTCGATTGCGGCGACTGCGGCAAATCAGGGACGCCTGACAGCAGCGACTGAGTTCGACGGACCCATCGGCAAATATCAATATCATTTTGATTCGAAGATTTATCAGAATCGCGTATTCGATTCCCATGGTGTAGCAGATCCCTCTGTGGAAATCCATTTCGGTCCTAATATCAAGGACTGGCCGACGATGTGCGCGCTTCCGGAAAATCTGGTGCTGCAGGTCGTTTCCGAGATTCACGATCCGGTTACGACGACAGACGAGCTGATTCCGTCCGGAGAGACAAGCTCTTACCGCTCCAATCCTCTTGGACTGGCAGAGTTTACCCTGTCCCGCAAGGATCCTGCCTATGTCGGACTGGCAAAGGAAATCCACAAGGCGCAGGAAGCTTTGATGGATGGCAAGGATCCAGTGACTGTAAAACCGGAGCTGGCAGAAATTATGGATGAAATCCATGTGCAGTTCCCGCAGGCTGCAAACGACAACATCGGGTTCGGTTCCACGATTTTCGCAGTAAAGCCCGGAGATGGTTCTGCGAGAGAGCAGGCTGCAAGCTGCCAGAAGGTGCTGGGCGGTTGGGCAAATATTGCAAACGAATATGCGACCAAACGGTATCGTTCCAATCTGATCAACTGGGGCATGCTTCCGTTCGTCATTCCAGGTGGAGATCTTCCGTTTACCAACCATGATTACCTTTTCTTCCCCGGCATCCGCAAGGCGGTAGAGGAAAAGGCTGCAGAAATTACAGGATATGTGGTAGATGCAAACGGCTTGAAGCCGTTTACCGTAACCCTCGGTGAGCTGACCGATGAAGAGCGCCAGATCATCCTGAAAGGATGTCTGATTAACTATAACCGCGTGGAGAAATAATACGCGGGAAGCTTTCTGCATAGAAGCGTGCGTCTCTGCATAGACTGCCGTATAGGAAAATACCGGCAGCAGCGGAGGGTTCATGATGCAGGAAACAATGGAAAAAAGAGCAAACAGAACCGTAGGAAAGAGCCGTCAAAAGGACTTTTTTGCGGTTCTTCTTTTTTTCTTTCTGCTGCCGTATACCTGCAGCAGTGTAGTGCGGGCAGGGCAGGAAAAAACGGTGGAAACCATTGTGCCCGTATCCGGCAGGACAGTCCGGATGCAAAGTGGAAGCGACGTCCGGACGATGACGGAGGAAGCGTTTCTGATCGGCGCGCTGGCGGCGGTGATTCCTGCAGAATATGAACCGGAAGCGCTCAAAGCCCAGGCGGTGCTTCTGCGCAGCAGCTGTGTCGCGGGAGGGCATCTGGAGGAGGCCGTGTTGGAGAATGGCACGACCAGAGCAGCGCAGGAGAGCATCTCTCAAAGTAGTGTGAGCGCCGTTGAGCCGCGGATTATCGACAGTAATAGCGGTTTTTCGTACTTGGACAAGGCGCAGCGCAAGCGTCTGTGGGGCGAGCAGGCAGACGTGTTGGAGGAGCGCTGCAGGGAGGCGGTGCGCGCTTCTTCGGGCTATGTTCTCGAATGGCAGGGAGCGGCTGTCAGCGCGCCGTTTTTTCGCCTGAGCGCAGGGCGGACAAGGAGCGGGACAGAGCTTTTCGGACAGGAGTCGGACTGGTGCAAAAGCATCGCCTGTCCGGTAGATGAGGCTGCAGAAGATTTTTTGCAGGAAAAGAGCATGAAAACAGAGCGGTTTTTCGGGATGCTGGAGGCAGAAGGCGTATCAGTGGAAAAGGATGCCCCAAAGCTTGTACTGACGCGGGACAGCGCCGGATACGTATTAAATGTCCGCGCGGGACGGTCATCCATAGAGGGAGAACGGTTTCGGCAGCTGTTTGATCTTCCGTCGTCGTGTTTTTTCCTGGAAGAACAGGGCGGGAAAATGGTGATTACGACAAAGGGAATCGGGCACGGGATCGGATTGGATCAATATTATGCCAATGCGCTTGCGAAGCAGGGAGCTTCTGCGGAAGAAATTTTGGAGCTGTTTTTCCCGGGACTTTTGAAAAAATCGGAATAAAACGGTTGAATTGCGCTCAAACTAAGCCTGAACACAGGAAACAGGAAAGGATGAGCGTGATGAGAAGAAAAAGAACAGGCGGAAAAAACAGCGCATACCGCAGAGAAAAAGCGATCATGACAGCTTCGGTCGTTCTGGTACTGGCGGCGATGACAGTGACGGGCATTTCTGTGTACCGCAATCATCAGAAAAGCCAGGAGGAAGAGCAGCATATTGTAGATTTCTCCAAATTGGAGAAGGAGACGCAAAGTCCGGTGTCACAGGCACAGAATCCGTCTGCGCAGAATGTGACCGGCAGCGATAAAGACAGTGGGGAGCTGGATTATGACCCCTATTATGCGCAGAAGGATAAAGATCTGAGTGCACCTGCAAAAACAGGCGGGGAATCGGGCGCAGGAGCAGCTGGAGAACAGGAAACGGGAAGTCAGCCGACGGAGGAGCCCCAAAATCGCAACATCGGCTATGCAGAGTATCGAAACGAAGCGTACAACAGCGACGGAAGTTCGAGCGAACTGGCATCCGGCGACGATCAGGCGAATGCGGCAGACGCTGACAAAAAAGCGAACGGAACAACCGCGAGTCAGGATGCAGCCGACAATCAGGACGAGGCGCTTGCAGCGTCTGCGAATATCGCAGTGCAGGAGAGCCAGCTGTCCTTTGGAAAAAGCAGTAAGCTGGCATGGCCGATTGCAGGCAACGTTCTGTTAAATTACAGCATGGACAAGACAATTTATTTTCCGACGCTGCAGCAGTACAAATATAATCCGTCGATTGTAATCAGCGCAGCAGAAGGAACAGGCGTGGCATGCGCAGCAGATGGAATTGTGGAATCTGTGTATGAGGATGCGCAGACCGGACAGACTGTTGTGATGCGTCTTGGAGGTGGATACGAGCTGACCTATGGACAGCTGCAGGAAGTGACTGTGGAAGAGGGAGACTATGTGGAAACCGGCGCGGTGATCGGACATGTGGCGGAGCCGACAAAATATTACTCGGTAGAGGGCTCCAATGTTTATTTTAAACTGACAAAGGACGGGGAAGCGGTCAATCCGCTGGATTATCTGGGATAAAAATTCCCGGTAGCCCGGTTCCAAAAAGGAGCCTGACTGCCGGGAATTGTATTACATAGTTTTGTCGAACTTTTTACGTACTTCGATATAGGAAAGTATCGCCTCTACTGTGCCATCAAAACCGAGACGGGAGCTGTCCAGAGATAGGTCGTAATTCTGGGCGTTTTTCCATTCCTGGCCGGTGTAATACTTGTAGTAGTGGGCACGGTATTCGTCGGTCTGAGCGATGAGCTTCTGAACGTCAGAGACAGAAAGACTGTTGACCTTCATTGCTTCCTGCAGACAAAAATCTTCGGGTGCGTGGACAAAGACACGGACAACGCCTGGAACATCTGCAAGGATATGGTCGGCGCAGCGTCCGATGATAACGCAGGAGCTTTCCTCTGCGAGCTGGCGGATGATTTTTGCCTGATAGCGAAAAAGGTTGTCATCCTTTGTAAAACCTGCGCTTTCCGGGGAAAGCGGGGAGGCATTTTTGAAGCCGCCGGTAAGGAACGCACGCAGAGAGCCGTGCTTTTTTTTCTCATCCTGGAACAGAGTGGGATGAATGCCGCTTTCTTCGGAAGCGAGCGAAATAATCTCCCTGTCGTAGCAGGGAATGTCCAGACGCTTTGCCAGCATTTTGCCGACGGTACGTCCGCCGCTGCCGTACTGACGGGCGATGGTAATTACTGTGTTTGACATAATTGTTTCCCCCTTATTCGCCGAGATAAGCTTTCTTGATTGCTTCGTCATGTAAAAGAGCCTGTGCATCATTTTCCTTTACGATGCGTCCTGTTTCGAGGACATAGGCGCGGTTTGCGATGGAAAGCGCTTTTTTTGCGTTCTGTTCTACCAAAAGGATGGTAACGCCCTGTTTGTTGATCTCCTGAATGATATCAAAAATTTCAGAAACCAGAAGCGGGGACAGACCCATGGAGGGCTCGTCCAACAGCAGGATGCGGGGATTTGCCATCAGCGCGCGTCCCATTGCAAGCATCTGCTGTTCACCGCCGGAAAGAGTTCCTGCCAGCTGGCGGGTACGTTCCTTTAAGCGGGGAAACCGCTCATAAACCATTTCCAGGGAATTGTTGATTTCCTGCTTGTCTTTTCTGGTGTAAGCGCCCATTTTCAGGTTTTCCAAAACCGTCAGATTGGAGAACATCCGGCGTCCTTCGGGGACGTGGGAAATTCCCTGCTTCACGATTTTGTGCTCCGGCATTCTGGAAATCTCATGATCCTGAAATCGGATCGAACCGGACTTTGCGCTCAGCATGCCGCTGACAGTCTGCAGGGTGGTGGTTTTGCCGGCACCGTTTGCGCCGATCAGTGCGACGATCTCGCCTTCGTTTACCTGAAAGGAGATGTCTTTAAGGGCGTGGATCACGCCGTAATATACATTGATATTTTCTACAGTGAGCATTGCCATAAAAGAAGCCTCCTTTAATCACCCAGATATGCCTTGACAACGGCAGGATCGTTTAAAACCTTATCAGGAGTGCCTTCTGCCAGCAGACGACCGAAATTCAGGACATAGAGGTATTCACAGATACCCTGTACCAGCTTCATGTCATGCTCGATCAAAAGGATGGTGACCTGATACTCCTTGCGCACCAGACGGATCGTATCCATCAGCTCTCCGGTTTCGTTGGGATTCATGCCGGCGGCAGGCTCATCCAGAAGCAGAAGCTCCGGTTTGGTTGCAAGCGCACGGGCAATTTCCAGTTTACGCTGTTTGCCATAGGGCAGGTTGGATGCCAGCGTCTGAGCAGAATCCTCCAGCCCGAAGATTCGCAGGATCTCCATGGAACGCTCGGTCATTTCTTTTTCTTTTTTGTGGTAGCTTCCCACATGTAAAAGGCTTTCTGCAAGGGAATACTGCACCTGATTGTTTAAGCCGGTCATAACGTTGTCCAGAACACTCTGCTGCGGGAACAGTCGGATGTTCTGGAAGGTGCGGGCAACGCCCATGCGGTTGATTTCGTAAGGCTTTTTGCCGATCAGATTTTCACCGTTTAAGCGAATGCCGCCGTCTGTGGGGCGGTAAACGCCGGTCAGCATGTTGAATACGGTGGTTTTGCCGGCACCGTTGGGTCCGATCAGGCCCACCAGGCCGCCTTTTTCGATGGACATGGTAAGATCATCAACGGCCCGCAGACCGCCGAAGGAAATACCGAGTCCGGTTACTTCGAGAGTTGCCATATCAGTTTACCCCCTTTCCAGCTGCCTTTTTCGCAGTCCGCTTTTCCTTCTGTGCGCTGAAATATTCTGTCAGACGCTTCTTTGCACCGGAATTGTTGAAGATCATCATAACGATCAGCAGGATCGCATAGATGAGCATCCGGTAGTCGTTCATGGAGCGCAGAAGCTCAGGAAGCACGGTTAAAAGTGCAGCGGCGATGATCGAGCCCCAGATATTTCCAAGACCGCCCAGAACGACGAATACCAGAATGAGGATCGAGGTATTAAAGTCGAATTTGGATGCGGTGACGGTAGAGAAATTCATGGCGTAAAGGGTGCCTGCCATACCTGCAAAAACGGCGGAGATCACGAATGCCAGCAGCTTATAGCGGGTTACAGAAAGTCCGATGCTCTCTGCGGCAATCTTGTTGTCGCGGACAGCCATGATGGCACGACCGGTACGGCTGTGAATCAGGTTCAGGACTAAAAACAGCGTGATCAGGATCAGGACAACGCCGGAAGAAAAGGTGGAAAGCTTCTGGACACCTCCGACACCCATGGGGCCGTTGATGATCATGGAACCGCCCTCTGCAAGGGTAAAATGCTGTTCCAGAAGGCTGAAGTGCAGTCCTTTTTCATCCAGACCGATATAGAGCACGTTGATAATATTCTTGATAATTTCACCGAATGCAAGGGTAACGATGGCAAGATAGTCACCCTTTAAACGAAGTACGGGGATGCCGACGATGAGTCCTGCAATTCCGGCAAAAAGGCCGCCGACGATCATGGAAATGGCAAGGCGCAGAGGACCGTTCGGAATCGCAGCGGCAAGGGAGGTGGAAACCACGATGCCGGTAAAAGCGCCGACCGACATAAAGCCGGCATGCCCTAAAGAAAGCTCGCCTAAAATGCCGACGGTAAGATTTAAGGAGATCGCCATGATGATGTAGGCACAGATCGGAACCAACTGTCCCTTTAAGGAAGAGGTGATGTTTCCGGTTGCGATCATGGTCTGGATCAGGATAAAGGCGAGAATGACGATCGTATAGGAAATTGTGCAGTCTTTTCTGGCTGACAGAATAGGTTTGAGTTTGTTCATGCTGCTACCTCATACTTTCTCGCTGACGTGTTTGCCCAGCAGACCATCCGGCTTTACGATCAGGACCACGATCAGAACCGCAAATACGATCGCATCGGACAGCTGTGTGGAAATGTACGCTTTGGAAAAGATCTCAATAATGCCGAGCAGGATACCGCCGATCATTGCGCCGGGAATGGAGCCGATGCCGCCAAATACAGCTGCAGTAAATGCCTTGATGCCGGGCATGGAGCCTGTGGTGGGCATCAGGGTCGGATAGGCGGAGCAGAGCAATACACCTGCGATGGCCGCCAGACCGGAGCCGATGGCAAAGGTCAGGGAAATGGTTGTATTGACATTGATACCCATCAGACCTGCAGCAGCCTTGTCTTCAGAAACTGCGCGCATCGCCGTTCCCATTTTTGTCTTGTTGGTGAAAAGAGTCAGACAGATCATGATCAGGATGCAGGCAAGGATCGTAACGATCGTGACGCCGGAAACGATCAGCTGTCCGTCAAAAAGCTTTAAGGTCCAGCTTCCGGTTACGGAAGAAAAGGTTTTCGGGCTGGAGCCCCAGATCAGCAGGGCGGCATTCTGCAGAAAATAGGAAACGCCGATGGCAGTGATCAAAACTGCGAGGGAAGGAGCCTGACGCAGGGGCTTGTATGCCAGACGTTCTACAACGATGCCGAGAACCGTGCAGACGATGATGGAAAAAAGGACGGATACCAGCGGAGAAAGTCCGAGATAACTGGTGGTACAGAAGGAAATATATGCGCCCACCATGATGACGTCTCCGTGGGCAAAGTTCAGCATCTTGGCGATACCGTATACCATTGTGTATCCCAGTGCGATGATCGCGTATACGCTTCCAAGACTGATGCCGTTGATCAGGTGTGATAAAAAGGTCATAAGCTACCTCATTTCTCTGTATGACGCAAGGGAGCGCCGTATCAAAAACGATAACGGTGCTCCCTTGCGCATTGATAAAATCAAAATTAAAGGGTAAGTATTACTCCATACCGACGTAAGCGCCGTTTTTGATCACCATACCCTTAGGAGTCTTGGATACAGCACCGGTGGAATCCCAGGTGATGCCTGTACCGGTTAAACCGTCATAGGTCAGAGTCGGGAAGGCTTCGATCATCTTGTCGCAAAGCTCCTCTGCAGACATATCTGCGGTAGCGCCGGATGCCTCCAGAGCTGCTTTATAAGCATATACACAGTCATAGGCATCTGCTGCGAACTGGTTCGGAACATCGCCGTAGAGTTCCTGGTATTTGGTTACAAAGCTCTGGGTCTTTTCATCTGTCGCATCAGCGTTGAAGGGAGTCAGCAGCATAACGCCTTCTGCCAGAGAGGTGTCAAAACCTTCCAGGGTCAGGATACCATCCATACCGTCTACACCAAAGAAGGTGGGTTCATAGCCCATATCCTTTGCCTGCTTTAAGATCAGGGAAGCGGGCTGATAATAGATAGGAAGGAAGAGCAGGTCAGCACCTGCATTCTTTGCTTCGGTCAGCTGTACGGAGAAGTCATTGGAGCTTGCATCGGTAAAGGTGGTTGCGGAAACGATTTCCAGACCCTTTACATCTGCTTCTGTTTTGAATTTCTCGTAGACGCCGCTGGAGTATACATCGTCATTTCTGTAGATGACAGCGACTTTTGTGCCGAGCTTCTGATCTGCGATATAATCAGCGGATGCAAGACCCTGGTTGGGGTCAGCAAAACACATCTGGAATACATTGTCTTTGCCCTCTGTAATAGCGGTAGAGGAAGCGGAAGGAGTCAGACCAAAAATACGGTCAGCAAAGTGCTCTGTACTGGTTGCTTCACAGGGCTTTGTGGTAACGGAAGCCAGGGAAATCTGCATGCCCCAGTCCTTTAATGCGTTGTAAGCGGAAACTGCTTTTTCCGGGTCGTTCTCGTCGTCCTCATATTTGAGTTCGAACTGTACGGAACCGCCTGCTTCGTTGATCTCGTCAACGGCGATCTGTGCGCCGTTCTTTACAGCGTTGCCGTAGATTGCTGCCGCGCCGGTCAGGGGAGAGGTACCGCCGATTTTAAATACATTTACGCCTTCTGCAGAAGCAGAAGAATCTGCTGCTTCGGTAGCAGCGGCAGCAGTGGTTTCAGCGGAAGCGTCTGCTGCAGTGTCAGCTGCTGTAGAGCCGCAGCCTGCAAGCATAGCGCTGCACATGGCGGCTGCCAGTAAAACACTCATGGATTTTTTCATAATAGTTCCTCCTTTTCAAAAGAAAAATGCCTTTCCCGGAAGAAATGTCTTTTGTAGAAAGACATCTGTCTTTGTAACGTGTCTGTATTATACACCTATTTGCAGAAAGGTGCGAAAAAATTTTACAAAAAATTAATATTTCAGCGCTTTAACTGGATAATACGGTAAAATATATCGGTATTTTAGGCAAACTGACTGCTGATTTTCCTTTACGGAGCAGTGGATTGAGCGTATACTATGGCATGAAGTAATTTTGGAAAACAGTAGAAGAGGAGAAAGACATGAAGGTTGTAGTATTAGCAGGCGGAATCAGCACGGAACGTGACGTATCCCTGATTTCCGGCAAGATGATTTATCAGGCGATGAAGAGACTGGGACATCAGGCTGTCCTGCTGGACGTTTTTCTTGGAATGGAACGGGACGACATTGATCATATTTTTGAAAGTGATGAGGATTTTTCTGCAGGAATCGAAGCGATTCATGAGATCAATCCCGATATCAGTGCGGTAAAGGCACTGCGGAAGGACGGCGGCAAATGTTACTTTGGCCCCAACGTGATCAAGATCTGTCAGATGGCGGACGTTGTCTTTTTAGGACTGCACGGTGCAGACGGAGAAGGTGGAAAGGTGCAGGCGGCATTTGATCTGCTGGGAATCCGCTACACCGGCACAGACTTTGTCAGCGGCGCGCTGGCGATGGATAAGTGCCTTGCAAAAGAACTGTTTATGCAAAACGGGATTCCGACCCCAGCAGGCTTCCGCCTGAAAAAAGGTCAGGAGCCGGGAGAAGGCCAGCAGCCGAAGTTTCCCTGCGTGGTAAAGGTAAGCTCCGGTGGTTCGAGCATCGGCGTTTCCATCGTGCAGAAAGAAGAGGACTATCAGGCAGCACTCGATGACGCGTTTTTATATGGAGACGAGGTCGTTGTAGAAGAATATATCAAGGGCAGGGAGTTAACCTGCTGCGTGCTGGACGGCAAAGCGCTTCCGATCGTGGAAATCGCGCCGAAGGAAGGCTTTTACGATTATAAAAACAAATATCAGGCGGGCAGCACCATTGAGATTTGCCCCGCGCCGATCGGCGAAGAGAGCACCAGAAAGATCCAGAAGATTTCAGAGCGTGTATTCGATGCCCTGCGCCTGCATAAATATGCCCGGATGGATTTTATGATGGATGAGGCCGGAAACGCCTACTGTCTGGAGGCGAATACGCTCCCCGGCATGACTCCCACCTCCCTGATTCCCCAGGAAGCTGCGGCGGTCGGCATCAGCTATGACGAGCTTTGCCAGAAGATTCTGGATATGGCATTTGAGGACTGAAAAGGATGTAGCTTTTCAACTGTAAAATGGAGACCAAAAGTGATATGAAAAACATGACGATATGGAATATAGCAAGAGCCTGTAAGGGGCATCTGGCTGTGCCGGCGGGAAAGCATACCGGAACCTGTCCGGCGGCGGGAATGGCTGTAATCCGCGGCTATTCCGGCAAAGAAGCGGCAGGAATCGTAATCGATTCCCGCAAAGTGGAACCGGGCGATATTTTTGTGGCAATCCGCGGAGAACGGGTGGATGGTCATCAGTTTATCCGGGAAGTTTTTGACAAGGGCGCGATTGCAGTTGTGTGTGAAGAAGAACCGGAAGAACTGCCGGGTCCCTGCATCCGTGTGGAGGACAGTCTGGCTGCGCTTCGGCAGATCGCTGCGTTTTACAGAGAGCAGATGCCAATTCCGATCGTTGGGATCACCGGAAGCGTCGGCAAGACCAGTACAAAAGAATTTGTCGCGTCAGTGCTTGCACAGAAATACAAGACACACAAGACGCAGGGCAATTTCAACAACGAAATCGGCGTGCCGTTGACACTGCTTGCCATGCCGGAGGATACGGAGGCTGCCGTTGTGGAGATGGGCATCAATCATTTCGGGGAGATGCACCGTTTAAGCGAGATGGTAAAGCCGGATATTTGCGTGATGACAAATATCGGTCAGTGCCATCTGGAATTCCTCGGAAGCCGGGACGGTATTTTGAAGGCAAAATCCGAGATTTTTGACTTTATGAATCCTGAAGGGACGGTCTGTGTCAACGGAGACGATGACAAGCTCATGACAATTGAGGAAGTACACGGCAAAAGGCCGGTTCACTTTGGACTTTCTCCCGAAAACGATATTTACGCAGACACCATCGTAAGCCGTGGACTGCTGGGCAGTACAGCGACAATTCACACGCCGGACGCTGCGTTTGACGTACAGATTCCGCTGCCGGGCGCGCATATGGTGTTAAATGCCCTGGCGGCGACTGCAGTTGGTTTACAGCTCGGACTGACGACAGAGCAGATCGCAGCCGGAATCGCTGCCGTGCAGGCAGTAAGCGGCAGAAGCCGTGTTGTGCAGGCGGGGGATCTGGTGCTGATCGACGACTGCTACAATGCAAACCCGGTTTCGACCAAGGCTGCGCTGGATCTGTTAAGTCTGGCAGACGGACGCAAAGTTGCGGTGCTCGGTGATATGTTTGAGCTTGGAGAGAAGGAAAGGGAGATGCACGGGCAGGTTGGCGCATATGCCGCAGAACAAGGCATAGACTGTCTGTATTGTGCAGGAAGCCTTTCGGAAGAGATGTACCGAGCAGCGAAGGAAGCTGGAATTTCTCAGGCGGAACATTTCGCAGATACCGACGCACTGCTTGCAGCATTGCCTGAACTTCTGCATCCTGGGGATTCGGTACTGATCAAGGCTTCCCACGGCATGGGGTATGCAAAAATCGTAGAAGCATTAGAAAAATAGGAGGTCAGATATGGGGTGTACAACAATACTGGTCGGGAAAAAAGCGACCTATGACGGATCAACGATGATCGCGAGAAACGATGATTCCGGCGCCGGACATTTTACAGCGAAGAAGTTTGCAGTGGTTTCTCCGGAGCAGCAGCCGAAAACCTATCATTCCGTGCTCTCTCATGTGACCATCGAACTGCCGGAGAATCCGATGCGCTATACAGCGATGCCGAATGCGGTGGAGGGAAAAGGTATCTGGGCTGCCAGCGGCGTCAATGAGGCACATGTTGCGATGACTGCTACTGAGACGATCACCTCAAATCCACGGGTGCTCGGAGCGGATCCGTTGGTCGTTTATCAGCCTGCAGCGGATGGAAAGGAAGAGATTACCGGAGGAATCGGGGAAGAGGATCTGGTTTGTCTGGTGCTTCCTTATATCAGAAGCGCCAGAGAGGGCGTTTTACGTCTTGGCAGCCTGTTGGAGCAATACGGGACATATGAGATGAACGGAATCGCTTTTCAGGATAAAGACGAGATCTGGTGGCTGGAAACCATCGGAGGACATCACTGGATGGCAAGAAGAGTGCCGGATGAGGTTTATGTCGTGATGCCAAACCAGCTCGGAACCGACAGCTTTGATCTGGAAGATGCTTACGGAGAACAGAAAAATTTCCTTTGCTCCGCAGATTTGAAAGAATTTATCGAAACCTACCATCTGAACCTTTCGATGGACGGTTCGCTGAATCCGCGGGATGTCTTCGGCAGTCATGACGATGCAGATCATGTATACAACACACCCCGGGCATGGTTTATGGAGCGGTATCTGAATCCGAACACCTATCGCTGGGACGGTGCGCTTGCTGATTTTACACCGGTTTCCGACGATCTGCCGTGGTGCATGGTTCCCGAAAAAAAGATCACAGTCGAGGATGTGAAATATGTCCTGTCCGGTCACTATCAGGGGACGCCGTATGATCCCTATGGATCCTATGGCGATAAATCCATGCGTGGTGCATACCGTTCTATCGGCATCAACCGAAATGATTTCATGGCGTTGATCCAGATCAGACCGGATATGGAAGCGGACTGCAGGCCGGTGGAATGGATTGCCTACGGGTCCAATGCATTTAACGCCCTTGTTCCGTTTTATGCAGATGTGGAGGAAACACCGGAGTATTTAAACAACACGACCGGGCGGGTTTCGACAGAGAACTTTTACTGGTCGAGCCGTCTGATCGCAGCGATGGCGGACGCTTCCTATAATAAATCTCTGTTCCATGTGGAGCGTTATCAGGAAAGGGTTGCAGCAAAGGGACACGAGCTGATCAACCGCTATGATGCACGTTTGGCAGCAGAACAGGATCCGGCGGCAAGAAAAGCGCTGCGGCAGCAGGCAAATGCGGAGATTGCTGCGATGCTGCAGAAGGAAACAGACGATACGCTTGATAAGGTGTTGTTTGAGCTGAGCAGCCAGATGAAAAACGCATATTCCAGATCAGATGCATAAAAAAACGCGCCGTCAGGCGCGTTTTTCTTTCTTGTTCAGGTAGAGATAAAATCCAACGTTCAACAGGATGCCGACAGCTGTGGAAACCGGTGCGGCAAGTCCGATCCTTGTCAGGCTGGCGTTGGGCTGGATACTCATGAAGTAAGCGAAGGGGAGACGGACGCAGAGGGTCTGGATCAGACCCTGGAGCATAACCCAGAGCGTTTTGTTGTTACCGTTGAAGTAGCCAATCATGCTGAACAAAACAGCGGTGGCGATGGTTTCGGGCGCAAAGCCCTTTAAGTACGCGAAGCCGTTTTGGATAACGGCAGCGTCTGTGGAAAAGAAAGATGCGAGCAGGTCACCCTTAAACCAGATGAGGGTAAAGACAAGGCAGCCGAAGATCAGACCAATGCCGATTCCGGTGAACATGGATTTTTTGGCCCGTTTCAGATTGCCTGCACCGACATTCTGGGAAACGAAGGACGCCATGGACTGCATCAGGGAGCTGGGGATCAGCATTGCAAAGTTGACAATTTTACAAGCGACACCATAGCCGGAGGAGGCTTCCAGGCCGAGGCGGTTGACAAAGGCGCAGAGGGCGAGGAATGAAACCTGGGTCAGAAATTCCTGCAGGGCGAGAGGAAGTCCGATGCTTAAAAATTTGCTGCACTGGGAATTGAAGCCAAGATCGCTTTTGCCAATGTGGAAGGGCAGCTGCTTTTTGAAAAGAATAACCACCGCAAAGACAACGCTGACCGCCTGTGCAAATACGGTTGCAAATGCTGCGCCCGCTGCGTCCATGTGCAGACCGGCAACCAAAACGAGGTCGCCGACGATGTTGACGATACATGCGACGAGGACGAACAGGAGCGGAGATTTGCTGTCGCCAAGTCCGCGGAAAATCGCCGACAGAAGGTTGTAGGCGACGATGAAGAAAATACCGCTGCCGCAGATACGAACATAACTTGTGGTCAGAGTGACTGCTTCAGCAGGAGCCTGCATGAGTACAGAGATGGGGCGGGCAAAGAAAACCATCCCTGCGAACAGGCAGACAGAAAGCAGTGTGAATACAACCGCCGCGCCGCCGATGACGGAGCCGATCTGTTCAGGGTTCTTTTCCCCGAGATAACGGGCGATCAGGACGGTGACGCCCATTGCGAGCTGTGTCACAACAAAGGTGACGAGGTTTAACACCTGGCTGCCGGTGGAAACCGCAGAAAGCCCGGAGGTGGAGCCAAATCTGCCGACGACGAGCAGATCGACCGCGCCGTAGGCGGCCTGGAGTACCAGCGCGCCCAGAATCGGAATCATAAAAGGTACCAGTTTCTTTAAAATATTTCCCTGTGTAAAATCTGTCTTATCACTTGTCAAGGTCGTTTCTCCTTTCGCACATTACCCGATAAAATCTTTCAATAGTACGAATGGTACATTCCGCATCTTCGCCGGAGATGGCCTCCAGATCGGGCAGCAGGGCGTTAAAAACCTGTTGGTTGTACTTGGCAGAGAGCTTTTTGCCTTCGTCTGTAATGGAAAGGTACATGATGCGTGCATCCTCTTCGGACGGCTTTTTGGTCAGATAGCCTTTTTGCTCCATCTCCTTTACTGTCCGGGTCACACCGGGACGCGGAAGGTTCAGCGCATCGCTGATGTCGGATACTTTTACGGAAGTTCCGTTTTTTTCCATCTGTTCGATGACATCCAGAAAATGGATATAGGATGGCGTCACGCCGTCCGGCAGCGGCGGGAGCATATCGCGGATGCGCTTTGCCTCATAGCAGGCGTCCAGCAGCCGTTTGATGAGTTCGATTGTCATAAAATCCTCCATTCCGCAGGCGCTTTGCGCCGAAGGAATCGCGAGGCGAACGTCCAGTTCGGCTCTGCGATCATAGCTACTTTGTGACGCTTGCGGCACAAACAATAGAATGCACGCTCTGCGAGCATTCTATTGTCATGAATAGCTGTGTGAAAAATAAGCGATCACGTTTATTTGTCATACTAAATCCCTCTATATGATTATCTTTGATAATTACCATTGATAATAATATAGAGGGATTTGAAATTTGTCAAGAAAAAATTTTGTGAGAAAATCCAGTGCAGTGCGTTAGGAGCGGCGACCGACAGTGGTTTTACGCTGTGTTGCCGTTGTGCTTTCGCATACCATTGGGGCGCACGGACTGCGATTGGTGCATAGCGGATTGTTTTTTTAACGAGGTCTGCTAAGATGAAAAGGTAGCAGCAGAACATCTGTGGGATGGAGGATAAAATGCCGCTTGTTGGATTGTGCGGAGAGCCGAAGGAAGCCCTGGAAAAAATTGAATACATAATGCAGGCGCTTTCCCTGCAGGGGCAGTTTTCGAAAGAAGATCCAGTCCAGGCGGAAAAAAACAGACAGACAGAGTTTGTGCGGATCACGGAAAAATCTGCGGAAGCGTTGGAAGCTCTGGATTGTCTGATCTGGTCGGGCAGCTGTGAAAATGTCCTGTCGGAGGAAGCAGACAGCCTGTTGGAAGAATATCCCCGCCTTGCGGTGATTTTTGTGGCGGACAGCCCGGATGCAGTGTTTGATGCACTGACAAAGCCTTTTTTCCATGTGGTGCGGGGATACGCGCTGGAGCAGGATTTGAAGGCGGCGCTTGCGAAATTGAAAAAACAGAGGCGCACGGGCAGCGGTTACCGGAGCTTTCCGTATCGGGAAAGCCCTTCGTCCGACGGCAGAATCCGGGTGCGGGAAAAGGAAATCCTGTATCTGGAAAGTATGCGGCACGAGATCTGGGTGCACTGCGAAAAGAGGGTGTTCCTGACGTCGGAAACGCTCGGATACTGGGAGGAAAAGCTGCGCAGCAGGTCGTTTTTACGCGTCCACAAAAGCTTCCTGGTCAATCCCGGGCAGATCAGCCGGATTGGAAGGGAAATGATAGAGCTGGAGGATGGCAGCCAGCTTCCGGTCAGCCGTTATCGATATCCGGAGGTTATGGCGCGCTACGAGGCGTGGATCCGGCACGCGGAATTTCTGGAGTGAGACAGCGAGTGAATCAAAATAGAGAAGAGAGGGAAAACAATGGAAGAGATGATTTCGGTCAATAATCTGCGGAAGGAATTTTCCTATTATAAAAAGGGCGCGGGGCTGCAGGGATCGTTAAATAACCTGTTCCACCGGCAGATGCTGACAAAGGAAGCGGTAAAGGACGTTTCTTTTTCCGTGGGAAAAGGGGAAATGATGGCGCTGCTGGGACCAAACGGCGCAGGAAAGACGACGACATTAAAGCTTCTGTCCGGTATTTTGTATCCGACATCCGGGGAGGTTCTGGTGAATGGCTTTGTGCCCTGGGAACGGAAAAATGAGTTCAAGCGAAGCTTTGCCATCGTCATGGGTCAGAAAAATCAGCTGTGGTGGGATCTGCCTGCCAGCGACAGTCTGTATCTGAATAAATGCATTTACGATGTGGATGACAGGGAATACAAAAAGACCGTGGACGAGCTGTCGGAGCTTCTTGGCGTGCGGGAGCTGATGAATATTCAGGTGCGCAGACTTTCTCTCGGAGAACGGATGAAGATGGAAATCCTGGCGGCGCTGATTCACCGTCCCGGTATTCTGTTTTTAGATGAGCCGACGATCGGTCTGGATATTGTGTCCCAGCAGAAAATCCGTGACTTTTTACACTATTACAACGAACAGACGAAAACAACGATCATTTTAACGAGTCATTATATGCGGGATATCGAAGCACTTTGCAGCCGGGCAGTCATTATTAACAGCGGCACGCTGGTCTACGACGGCGCGCTTTCTGATATCAACCACAGGATGGGGGATAAACGCCTGCTGACCCTTTCTTTTTCCAGTCCGGTAGAAACCGGGAAGCTGTCCATATTCGGGCGGGTTCGGGAAAATAAAGATCTGACGGCAGTTCTGGAAATCCCGAAGGAGCGGATCAAGGAAACGGCATCGCAGATGCTTTCCCTGTTTCCGGTGGATGATTTTACTGTGACGGAGGTTCCGCTGGAAGAGAGCATTGCCAGAATTTTCACCGGGGAGGTGGCAGGATGAAGCTGTATCGATGCGTGTATCAGATGGGAGTGGAAACCGCTCTGGAATACCGGGCAAATATAGTGCTGACATTGTTGAGTACGATTTTTCCAATCATCATTCAGACCTTTTTGTGGAATTATCTGTACGGCAACGGGGATGCGGGAGCGATGACGGGCTATAGCTATACGGAAATTATCGTGTATACGCTGCTTGCCGGGCTGGTGTCGAAGCTGGTTATTACCGGGTTCGAATATCAGATCAACGAGGACATCAAGGACGGCGGGCTGAATAAATATCTGATCCGCCCGGTCAACTACTGCGGCTACCGGTTCTGCAGCTATCTCGGGGAAAAGATGCCGCAGCTGATTTTACTGCTGATCTGTACGTCTGTACTGGTTGCATTTTCAAGCATATTTCTCGGACTGGAGCTGTCTTTGGTTCGAATCGTGCTGTTTTTGGTGGGGCTGGTTCTGGCAGTGATCCTGAATTTCTTTATCTTTTACTGCGTGGCGTTGCTGAGCTTCTGGCTGACGGACGTGCATCTGCTGTTCGGAACGGTCAGCGTGGTGCTGGTGGTTGTCAGCGGCGGCGTGTTCCCCATGGATATTTTCGGAAAAACGGCGGCGCTTCTGATCTCCTTGCTTCCGTTCGGGTATACGACGCAGTTTCCGGTCAACATTATCAATGGGAAGCTTTCGATGGGAGCGATTGGCACCGGAATGCTGTGCCAGCTTGCATGGATCGCATTTTTCTGGGGACTGGGGCAGATGATGTGGAAAAAAGGACTGCAGCGCTTTGCTGCGGTAGGAGGCTGATGGATGGAAAAGAAAACTGGTATTTTGAATTCATTTATAAGGTATGGAAAGCTGCTGTTCGTATTTCTGAAAATGTCCCTGATGGCGCAGCTGGAATACCGGATCAACTTTGCAGCGGGCGTTTTGGTGGAGACAGGCTGGCTTTTGATCAAGCTTTTGTATGTGGCGGTGGTTTACCGGGCGGGCATCAAAATCGGAGTCCTGACGCCGGATCACATTTTATTGTTTATTGGGGTGTACATTCTGCTGACCGGAGTTTATATGCTGTATTATCCGAACTTTACGTCGTTGACGACGATGATTCGGGATGGAAAACTCGACATGTATCTGGTAAAACCGGTTGCGGCGCAGTTTCTGGTGACAATGCAGCGACTGGATCTGTCGCTGCTTGTGCCGGATGCGGCTGCAGGAATCATCATGATCGGGATCGGCTGGCATCGGGCAGGACTTCCCGTGACGGTCGGCTCGATCGCAGGCTTTGGCTTTTTCCTGATCTGCGGCGCGCTTTTGACCTACAGCCTGTTTTTGCTGCCGCATCTTCTGGTGTTCTGGACGACGGCGACGAACGGCATCGCGGATCTGACGGCGGCGGTGTGGGATTTCAACAACATGCCGCAGCTCATCTACGGCAAGTGGATGCAGCGCATCGGAACGTTTCTGTTGCCGGTGTTTGTCATCACGAACTTTCCGGGGCTGTTTTTGATGGGCGAGCTGTCCGTACCGATGGCGGTCTGGGGCGTCGCTGCACCGATCGTATTCTTTTTGATCGCACGGGCGGTGTGGAATCAGGCAGTGAAGAATTATACATCGGCAAGCACGTAAGAAGTCAGAAAAACAGCGCAGTCAGTACCGGGATTCGGGCTGACTGCGCTGTTTCATTATGCTCGAGTCGTATGACTGCTTTTTGTGCGATTTATTTCTTTTCAAACCCATGAATCCAGTCCGCCTTGCGGTAATAAAGGAAAAACAGAATCGAGCTTAGGGTCCATGTCAGGGGATAAGCCCAGAAGATTGTATTGATGACAGGGAAAATGCGGACAGCGATCGTGATGTAGGTCACACGGATAATGCACCAGCAGCAGAGCATGACGAACATCGGTACAGTTGCCTTGCCTGCGCCCCGCATGATGCCTGCGATGCAGTGGGAAAATGCCAGCAGGAAATAAAACAGTGTAATCGTATGCGCCTGCAGCGTTCCGTAAGCGACGACCTCAGGGTCGCTGTTGAATGCGGCGATCAGGTAGGGGGACAGGAAATAGACGCAGATGCCAACGATTTCCGCAAGGGTGATGGAGCAGAGGATGCCGAAGCGTGCGCCTCTTTTGGCACGGTCATACTGCTTTGCGCCGAGGTTCTGGCTGATAAAAGTGGTCAGTGCCAGAGAAAAACAGGTGATTGGTAAAAAGCCGAAGCCCTCGACCTTGGAATAGGCACCGCAGCCAGCCACTGCCATTTTTCCAAAGCTGTTGATGTTAGACTGAACAACAACATTTGCCAGGGCGATAATGGAGTTTTGCAGACCTGCGGGCAGACCGTTTGAAATGATTTGCTTTAACATGATCGGGTCGAAGCGGATGTGGGACGGAACCAGACGATATTCCTCCGGACTTCTCAGCAGGCGGTGCAGGCACAGCAGGGCACTGATAAACTGGGAAATGATCGTGGCGAGTGCAGCACTTCCAACGCCGAGCTTGAGTACGCCGACAAACAAAAGATCGAGCACGATATTGACGATAGATGAAAGGATCAGGTAGTTGAGGGGATGTCTGCTGTCCCCGATGGACTGCAGGATACCGACAAAAACGTTATAGAGGACGAACGCCAGCGAGCCCATAAAATAAATCCGGAAATATAACAGGGAATTGGGCAGGACGTCTGTCGGTGTGCCCATCCAGACCAGCATCTGCGGTGCGAGGATCAGACCGATGATCGTCAGCAAAATACCGGCGACAATCCCGAAGGCAACATCCGTATGGATTGCACGCTGCAGACGGTCGATCTGTCGTGCTCCATAATAGCGGGCGACTACAACACCTGCGCCCATTGCGATACCGTTGAAAAATCCGACCATCAAAAAAATCAGACTTCCGGACGAACTGACGGCAGCGAGTGCGTCGCTGCCGAGAAAGTTGCCGACGATCAGGGAGTCGGCGGTATTATAAAGCTGCTGGAACAGATTTCCGAGAAAAAGCGGAAATACAAAGGTGACGATCTTTTTCCAGATCGATCCTTCTGTCATCAAGGTAGAAGATGCAGTACGGTTCATTTATTTTCTCCAGAAAGTAATTTCATGTTCTTTTCATAGGTTTCAGAAATACGTGCAACAACCTGGGAGGTCAGAGCCTTCTGCTGTGTGCGGTCGAGATTCTTTGTTTCGATGGGTTCTCCATATTCGATGATAACCTTTGTCTTGCGGATGCAGGGAGAATGGGCTTCGAAGATCTGTTCTGCGTTGGCGATCGTCATCGGAACGATCGGGCATTGAGCCTTTTCTGCGATTTTTAAGCTGCCGGCATGGAATTCAAGCAGAGGAGCATCGGTGCGGTTGCGGGTTCCTTCCGGGAAAATGCAGATGGACACGCCGTTTTTGATCTCCTCGATTGCTGCAAGAATCGTCTTCATACCAGCCTTGAGATCGCTGCGGTCAAGGAACAGGCAGTGCAGGTTTTTCATCCAATTGGAAAGCAGAGGAATCTTCAAAAATTCGACCTTGGAAATATAACCGGTGGTGCGGGGTACACGGACATAGGTCATAACGATATCGAAATAGCTGCGGTGATTACCGACATAGAGAACCGGGGTATCCTTCGGAATGCGATCCTCTCCGATGTAGGTGACGGAAACGCCGGACAGGCGCAGCACCATGCGGAACGCCCAGTTGACAATCGCAAGGCTGGAACGATCCTTTAACGGCGGATTGAATTTGCCGATGATCCATTCTGCGATCAGGAGCGGGATGCTGAGGATCAGAAACAGAATGACAAATAACGCGGTAATAATAAAGCGAATCATAAAACTCTCCATTCTGCAGGCGCAGATGCGCCGGCTACCTTCTTTATTTTCAGTATACCTGTGCCGCTGCAAAAAAGCAAGACGCGCGTACAGGTGTTCTGCGAGGGAGGCACAGTTCACCCGCGCCATTCGCATACAATAGAATGCACGCTCCGCGAACATTCTATTGTCATGAATCGCATCTTCGATGCTTCCCACTGCTTCGCAGCTCATTTTTGCTCATGAAATGGCGCTCCCTTCGTGCCCTCCTGGCAGCAGATTTTCCTGCAAGCACGAAATCTGCTGCGAGGGAGGCACAGTTCACCCGCGCCATTCGCATACAATGGAATGCACGCTCCGCGAACATTCTATTGTCATGAATCGCATCTTCGATGCTTCCCGCTGCTTCGCAGCTCATTTTTGCTCATGAAATGGCGCTCCCTTCGTGCCTTCGTGGCAGCAGATTTTCCTGCAAGCACGAAATCTGCTGCCACGAAGGCACGAGTGAACTGTGGCGACATACTCCTGACGTCGTATTCATATATATGAAACAAACAGGATATCGATCGAAAGGACGGTCTTATTATGAAAAAAATAGCTCGGACATTGTGCCTGATCTGGCTGGGAATATTCGGATGCGCTGGAATACTGCTTTTTACGGGATGCAGCTGGAAACAGGAAAAGCCGGAGAAAACAAACCTCGCATTCACAGTCGTGGACGAGGCGCGGCTGCCGGAGGAGCTGTTAAAGCTTGTGACGGAAAAGAAAGAAGCATCGTTTAAAATGACGTATGCGGACAGTGGTTATCTGTACCTGTGCGTGGGCTACGGAAAGCAGGACAGCGGCGGCTACAGTATTACAGTGGACGATTTGTATGCAAGCGGAGAGATGATTTATCTGGATACGAGCCTGATCGGTCCGAAGCAGGCAAAGGAGCTTGGCGAAACGCCATCCTATCCATATATTGTAATAAAAACGCCGTTTGAGGACAAAACAGTGGTGTTTGACTGAAGAACATGGTAAAATGCAGAGGATACAACAGACATTTGGCAGCTGTCGGACGCGGCTGCTTTGCAACAGCGGAGGCTGACATGATTTTAGTTCAAAATTGCCGCATGATCGATCCGGCTTCGCAGACGGATAGCTTGCGGGATATCCTGATCGGTGAGGACAGGATTACAAAAATCGCAGAGGCAGGAACGATCGACCCTGCACAGATTACAAAAGAAAAAGAGGACGAGCTTCGCATCCTGAATGCGGATGGCCTGATTGCAGCGCCGGGGCTGGTGGATACCCATGTGCATTTCCGTGATCCGGGTGCAGAATATAAGGAAGATATCCTGACCGGCGCGGTGTCGGCGGCGGCTGGCGGTGTGACGAGCGTTGTGCTGATGGCGAACACGAATCCCCATGTCGATCAGGAGGAAACGCTTTCCTATGTTCTGGAAAAAGGCGCAAAGACCGGCATCCATGTCTATACCTGCGCGAACGTGACAATGGACATGGAGGGGGACGAGCTGACGGATATGGAAGCGCTGGCAAAGGCTGGCGCGGTCGGCTTTACGGATGACGGCAAGCCCCTGTTGGATGCCAAAATCGCGAGGAAAGCGATGCAGGAAGCGGCAAGGGTGCACAAACCCATCAGCTTCCATGAGGAAAACCCGGCATATATTCAAAATAATGGGGTCAATGCCGGAAAGGCGAGCGAATATTTCGGCATCGGCGGTTCGGACAGGCAGGCGGAGATCGATATGGTGCGCCGCGATCTGCCGATTGCGCTGGAAACGGGTGCGGAGATCGTGATTCAGCACATCAGCGCGGCGGAGGCGGTCGAACTTGTCCGCCAGGCGAAGAAAAAGAGCACGAAAATCCACGCAGAGGCGACACCCCATCATTTCACGCTGACGGAGGACGCCGTGATGGAACACGGTACGATGGCGAAGATGAACCCGCCGCTTCGCACGGAAGCTGACAGGCAGGCGATTATCCGCGGTTTACAGGACGGAACGATCGACCTGATTGCGACAGACCATGCGCCGCATGCGGATTATGAAAAAGCGAAGCCCCTGACGGAAGCGCCCAGCGGAATCATCGGATTGGAAACGTCCCTGGCGCTCGGCAACGAGGCGCTCGTCGATACAGGGGAACTTACGATGATGCAGCTGCTGACCTGTATGACCATTAACCCCGCAAAGCTTTACCGCCTGGACGCTGGCTATCTGGCAGAGAACGGACCGGCAGATCTGGTTTTGTTCGATCCTGCAAAAGAGTGGGTTCCGGAACGTTTTTATTCGAAATCCCAGAACTCGCCGTTTTTGGGCCAGAAGCTCAAAGGAAAAGTGGAATACACGATCTGTAAGGGCAAAGTGATTTTTGAGGCGTAAAAACCGGTTGCGCCGGCACGTAAAAGCACTATGGGCATAAAAGCTGGCAGCTTTTGTGCACCAAGCGCCCGTAAACCGAGTGAAAATGGAGAAAATTATGGCACAGAAGAAAAAGACAAAGGCAATGGTAGTCAGTCAGGAAAAGCTGGCGGACGGAATTTATGATCTGAGACTGGAAACAGAGCTTGCGCAGGACGCTGCGTGCGGACAGTTCGTAGGCGTTTACCCCAAGGATAAAAGCACGCTCCTGCCCAGACCGATCAGCATCTGTGAAATCGATAAAGAAAAAAATCAGCTTCGTCTGGTTTATCGCGTGGCAGGCAAGGGAACGGCAGAATTTTCGAATCTTAAGACAGGCGACAGTGTGTATCTGCTTGGCGTTTTGGGAAATGGTTTCCCGGTGGACAAGGCAAAGCCGGGCACGAAGGCGATGCTGTTTGGCGGCGGAATCGGCGTTCCTCCGATTTTACAGCTGTCTAAAGAGCTTTCCTGTGAAAAACAGATCGTTGTGGGTTATCGCAACGCACAATGCTTTTTGAAAGAAGATTTTGAACAAAACGGCGCTGTCTATGTGGCAACCGAGGACGGAAGCGTTGGCACCAAGGGAAACGTCATGGATGCGGTAGCTGCAAATGGACTGGAAGCGGATATTATTTATGCCTGCGGACCGATGCCGATGCTGCGCGCGATTCGGCAGTATGCGATCGAACATGATATTCCGGCATATATTTCCCTGGAAGAACGGATGGCATGCGGTGTGGGCGCCTGTCTTGGCTGCGTTTGTAAAACGACCCACAAGGACGCGCATTCCCATGTAAACAACGCAAGAATCTGTACCGACGGACCGGTATTTGAAGCACGGGAGGTGGAAATCTGATGAATACAGCGGTAACAATTGCAGGAGTAACCTTTCAGAACCCGGTCATGACCGGCTCGGGGACCTTTGGCTCCGGAATGGAATACAGTGAATTTGTAGATTTGAACCGTCTGGGTGCGGTGGTGACAAAGGGCGTTGCAAACGTGCCGTGGCCGGGCAACCCGACACCGCGTGTAGCAGAGGTTTACGGAGGCATGTTGAATGCAATCGGTCTGCAGAATCCCGGTATTGACGTGTTTATCGAGCGCGATCTCGCGTTTTTAAAGCAGTTTGATACAAAGGTCATCGTCAATGTCTGCGGCAAATCTGTCGAAGATTATCTGGAAGTCGTAGAGCGCTTGGCGGACACGGACATAGCGATGATGGAAATCAACGTTTCCTGCCCGAATGTCAAGGAAGGAGCCATCGCGTTCGGACAGAAAGCGGATGCATTATTCGACATCACGTCCAGAATTAAAAAGGCTGCAAAGCAGCCCGTTATGATGAAGTTGAGCCCGAATGTAACAGACATCACGGAGATGGCAAAAGCCGCAGAGGCAGGCGGCGCGGACGCGATTTCCCTGATTAACACGCTGACCGGTATGAAAATCGACATCCGGCGCAGAAGCTTTGCCCTTGCCAACAAGACCGGCGGCATGTCCGGCCCTGCAATCAAGCCGGTTGCGGTGCGGATGGTATGGCAGTGTGCAAACGCGGTCAAAATCCCCATTGTCGGCATGGGCGGCATCATGACTGCAGAGGACGCGATTGAATTTCTGATGGCAGGCGCAACGGCAGTTTCCGTCGGCGCGGCAAACTTTATCAATCCTTATGCGACGGCAGAAATCGCAGACGGAATTGAAGCATTCATGAAAGAGCAGGGCATCGAGGATATCAACGAAATAATCGGCTGCGTACGGTAAGACAGATTGCGGGAGTGCGAAGCACGGAGCAATCCGCGGATATCATTTGAAAAAAGAATCCCCTCCCGGGTGCATATCGTCTTTGACGGCAGCATACTGTTAGATAGAACAGCATGTTGTCTGGAAAAGGCGAAGGTGCCCGGGAGGTATTTTTATGGAATTTCTCAAAAAAAGCATACATATGGATCATATCGGATGTGAGGAACAGACGCAGATTACGCTCGAGGACGACGTCAATATCGCGGACGCAAAGCCGGATGTTTATCAGGTTGTGACGCAGCAGGGGCACGTCGAGCTGGAAGAGGTGCGCGCCTCGGATGGGCATGTGCATGTAAAGGGCGTGCTGTATTTCAAGGTGCTTTATCTCGCAGATGAGGAAACGCACCATCCGGCGTGCATGGAGGGGGAGCTTGCGTTTGAGGAACAGATTCTGATGGGCAGCGTGTCGGGGACGGATCAGGTACAGGCGCAGGCGATTTTGGAGGATTTAAGCGTCGGCATGATCAATTCCCGGAAGCTTTCGGTGCAGGCACTTTTGCAGATCCGCCTGTTCACGGAGCGGATGAAGCAGCTGGATGTGGCGGTGGGTCTGGACGGCACAGAGCAGATTGAAGTAAAGAAAAAAGACCTGCAGGCGCTGGATCTGATCGTTGCAAAAAAAGATATCCTGCGGGTAAAAAAAGACCTCCTGTTGCCGGGCGGCATGCCGAACATTTTTGCACTGCTGTGGAAATCCTGCCAGATTCGGGAAATGGCGTTCCGGGTGCTGGACGGAAAGCTGCAGGCGACAGGCGAGCTTTCGCTGTTTTTCTTTTATGAAGAGGAAAGCGAGACTAAAAAGGCGGTATGGTATGAAACCACTGTGCCGGTGAGCGTTGCCATCGAGTGTCAGGGCGTCCGCGAGGGGATGCTGGAGCAGATCGGCTGCAGCATCGGGCATCTGGAAATTGAAGCGAAGGCAGACGAGGACGGGGAAGAACGCGTAATTTTGCTCGACCTGGTACTGGATCTGGATATTCGGATTTACGAGGAAACGAATCTTTCGATGATTGAGGATCTCTACGGCGTTACGAAGCAGGCGGACGTCGTGAGGGGAAAAGGGCAGTACCGGAGGCTTCTGGTCAAAAATACCGCAAAAACGAGGGTGAGCGACCAGTTTTCGATTTCGCCGGGCATGCCGCAGATTCAGCAGATCTGCGGAAGCTTTGGAGAAGTGTTCGTGCAGGAAATAAAAAAGCAGTCCGACGGCGTGCTTGTAAAAGGGACGGTAAACGTGCAGATTCTGTATGAGTCTGCAGAGGAAGAGGTCCCGTGCGGCTGTCTAAAGGGCGAGCTTGTGTTTGAAGAGCTTCTGGAAACCGCAGAGCCGGTAAAAAATACATGTAGCTGCAGGATTGCGGCGTCGCTGGAACAGCTTTCCGTGCAGGCGCAAAACGAGCAGGAAGCAGAAGTTCGCGCAGTTGTGTGCGTCAAAGGGCTGATTTGCGCCGACTGCGAGGAAGAAATCGTGACGGATGCCCTGCTGCGCGCCCCCGACCCGGAAAAGCAGGCGAACCAGCCGGGTATCGTAGTGTATCTGGCGGGCGAGGGCGAGACGCTTTGGGATATCTGTAAAAAGTACGACGTTCCGATGGATGGAATGCGCGAAATGAACAATCTGACGCAGGATGAAATCCGTCCTGGCGATCAGCTCCTGATTGTGAAGGGATATGCAGTTGACAAAGAGATGCAGATTGTATAAAATTAAATACAATCAGTGTATACAAAATGCAGAGGCAGACGGCTTTTCGGATCGCCTGCCTTTTCAACGGAAATGAGGATTGAATTGAAAATGAAAACCTTTCGGATAAAGGCATATGCCAAAATCAATCTCGGGCTGGATGTGCTGCGGCGCAGACCGGACGGATACCATGAAGTCAAGATGATCATGCAGACCGTCGATTTATATGACGATTTGGAATTTACAAAGCTGGCAGAGGATGAGATTCGGATTTTTACCGATAAAGAAGAGCTTCCGGCGGATCAGGGCAATCTGATCTGGCGGGCGGCAGCGCGGATGAAGGAGCTGTATCAGATCTCAGAGGGCGTGAGCGTGAAGCTGACGAAGCGGATTCCGATTGCGGCTGGCATGGCAGGTGGCAGCGCAGATGCAGCGGCGACCATTCATGCGATGGATGCGTTGTTTTGTCTCGGACTTTCCCTGGAAGAAAAACAGAAAATCGGCGTAAAGCTCGGCGCGGATATCCCGTACTGCCTGATGGGCGGCACGGCGCTTTCGGAGGGCATCGGAGAAATCCTGACAAAGCTGACGGACGTCCCGAAGGCGAAGCTTGTGATCGCAAAGCCCGATCTGGATGTTTCGACGAAATTTGTCTATGAAAATCTGCACGCTGACAGCCTGCAATATCATCCCGACATCGACGGAATGGTTGCGAGCATCGAAAAAGGCGACCTTTGCGGCATCACAGACCGGATGGGAAATGTGCTTGAGACGGTTACCTGTAAGCACTATCCGGTGATCGAGCAGATGAAAGAAATTTTAAAGGAGCACGGTGCGGTCAATGCGCTGATGAGCGGCAGCGGCCCTACCGTATTTGGTATTTTTACAGACGATCAGAACGCAAAAGAGGCGTATGAGGCGATGCAGGAGGCAGGTCTTGCCAGACAGCTGTTCCTGACAGGATTTGCCGACGGCAGAGGGAGAGAAGAATGAAAGAATTTGAAGCAAATAACGAAAATGATTACCTGCCCCTGCGGGACGTGGTGTTCAATACGCTTCGGACGAGTATTCTGACCGGTGAGTTAAAGCCAGGGGAGCGCCTGATGGAAATTCATCTGGCGGATAAGCTCGGAGTGTCCCGGACACCGATCCGCGAGGCGATCCGCAAGCTGGAGCTGGAGGGTCTCGTTACGATGATTCCAAGACGCGGCGCAGAGGTGGCGCAGATCACGGAAAAGAACCTGCGGGACGTTTTGGAGGTGCGCCGGGCGCTGGACGCGCTGGCGGTAGAGCTGGCATGCGAGCGCATCACGGAAGATGAGCTTGCAGAACTGAAAAAAGCTTGCGAGAACTTCGAACTGGAAACAAAGCGCGGCAATGCCAACCAGGTTGCACAGGCGGACGTGGAGCTGCACGATATTATTTTAAAGGCGAGCGGAAACGAGCGGCTGATGCAGATGATCAGCAAGCTTTCTCAGCAGATGTACCGCTACCGCCTGGAATATGTCAAGGACGAGGCAAACTACAAACGCCTGATCGCAGAGCACCGCGTGATCTACGAGGCGATCCGCGACCGCGACAGACAGACTGGAGCAGAGGCGATCAAAAACCATATTGACAATCAGGAAAAGGCTGTGATCCGGATGATTACATCGGCGTCCGGGAAGACAAAACGCTGACCGGGTGTATAACCGGCGCGCGGATGGGTATGCTCTTTCGAAACAGAGAAGGGAGAAAGAGTATGCAGAAGAAACCGCGCGCCGGTATTTTATTTTTGACAATTATGATGTTATGGGGGATAATATACCCACAGTATGCATTTACGGAAGAAATGTATGAGACAGTGCAAAGCGCTGACGCAGCGGATGGCAGCGACAAAACCGCTGTAGCTGCGGGCAGGGACTGCCTGCGGGATTACCGCCGGATTCTGACTGCGGCGCCCGGGGAGGTGTCGGTGCGCTTTGCGATTGTCGATCAGATAGAAGAGTGGTTTGGAGAAAAAGATGAAAACAGTACAGGATAAAAATCTGCTGGAAATGCCCATCGGCGTATTTGATTCCGGCATGGGCGGTCTGACTGTGATGCGTGAGATCATGCGTCAGATCCCCAATGAAAAGGTGATCTATTTTGGAGATACGGCGAGAGTTCCCTATGGAAGCAAGTCAAAGGAGACGGTGACACGTTTTTCCAGGCAGATTGTCCGTTTTTTACAGAGCAAACAGGTCAAGGCAATTGTTGTTGCCTGCAACACAGCGAGCGCCTATGCGCTGAATGATCTGGAGAGGGAAATTGATATTCCAATCATCGGAGTGGTAAAGCCGGGCGCAAAGGTTGCAGCGGAGGTGACCCGCAACGGACAGGTCGGCGTCATTGCGACGGAAGGGACCATCAGCAGTAATATTTATACGACTTACATCCGCCAGCTTCGGCCGGAGGTACAGGTAACCGGCAAGGCGTGCCCACTGTTTGTGCCGCTGGTAGAAGAAGGGCTCTGGCAGGATCCGGTGACGGACGAGATTGCAAAACGTTACTTAAGCAGCTTAATCGATACCGGAATCGACACTCTGATTCTTGGCTGCACCCATTATCCGCTGATTCGTTCAACGGTCGCAAAGGTGATGGGCGACCATGTGACACTGGTAAACCCGGCGTATGAGACGGCTCGGGAATTAAAAGAGCTTTTGATGGAAAAAGGGTTATTCAATCCGGTTCCGCCGCAGCTTGGAACAAATAAATACGAGTTTTTTGTCAGCGACGGCGCGGAGAAATTTGTCCATTTTGCCAATTCGATTATCAAATACGGCATTTTGGGCGCGAAAGTAATACAGATAGAGGATTATTGAGCATGACAAAGGATGTAGTGATATCCGTCCGCGGTCTGCAGGTGATGGACAACGAATCTGCAGAGGACATCGAGACGGTACAGCAGGGCGAATATTTTGAACGAAACGGCAGCATTTTTTTATTGTATGACGAATATTATGAGGGCTTTGACGAGCCGGTCAAAAATGTCATGAAAATCAGGGGAAACGAAATGACTCTGACCAAACGCGGCATCATCAACGTCCAGATGAACTTTGAGGCGGGCAAAAAGAACCTGACCCGTTACCAGACGCCCTACGGTGTAATGATGATCGGGCTGGACACCAGCCGCGTCGTCTGTCTGCAGGAAGAAAAAAGCCTTGCGATAGAAATTGATTATACGCTGGAAGCAAACTACCAGTACGTTTCGGATTCCAAAATCCGGATCATGGTACGGGAGAGAAAACAGCAGGCATAAAATGAGCCCCTGCGTCGGTACGCATTCAACAGCGTGCTGTGCAGGGGCTTTTTTTCATGACAATAGAATGCTCGCAGAGCGTGCATTCTATTGTTGAAAGAAAACCAATTGACAATCTGAAATGATGCGCCTACAATATTTGCATATGCAAATATTGTAGGCGCATTTTTTGCACACGCAAAAATTCGTCTGACCACGGAGGAAAGCAATCATGCTGAAAGAACTCTTCTCTTATATGAAGCAATACAAAAAATACGCCCTGATCAGCCTGGTCTGCATCGCGGTGGAATGTATCTTCGAACTGATCATTCCGCTGATTATGGCGGACATGGTGGATGTCGGAATCGCAAACGGGGATCAGGATTATATTCTGCGTAAGGGACTGGTGATGATAGGCTGTGCAGGACTGGCACTGGTGCTGGGTATCTGCAGCGCACGGTTCTGTGCACTGTGTGGTCAGGGCTTTGGGGCGAATCTGCGGGAAGCAGAGTACCGCAAGCTGCAGAGCTATTCCTTTTCCAATATCGATCATTTTCAGGTGTCATCGCTGGTAACCCGCCTGACCAGTGACGTGACGGTGATCCAGAATTCAGTTTCAACGGGGATCCGTCAGCTGTGTCGTGCACCGGTCATGCTGTTTATGGCCACAGGCTCGGCGTTTGTGATCAACGCGCGTCTGGCACTTGTTTTTTTGGTGGCGCTGCCGGTGTTAGGATTTTTGCTGTTTGAGATCGTCAGTCATGTCGGACCTTTGTATACAAAGATGCAGACCGGCATCGACCGCGTCAACCGCATTGTGCAGGAAAATCTGACAGCTGTGCGCGTCGTCCGTTCCTATGTCAGAGAAAATTACGAGCAGGCAAAGTTCGATGAAGCAAATCTTGCCCTTCGTACAGAATCCGAAAAAGCCTTCGGCTTATCTTCTATGAATATGGCAGCGATGCAGTTTGTCATGTATGGAACGATCCTGGCGATCCTGTGGTTTGGCGGCAGCTCTATCCGTACCGGAAAGATGCAGGTTGGGGAGCTGACCGGCTTTTTGAGCTATGTGCTGCAGATCCTAAACTCCCTGATGATGCTGTCGAACGTTTTTATGATGCTGACCCGTTCGATGGCGAGCGGAACCCGAATTCTCGAGGTTTTGAACGAAAAGGTGGAGATCACGGAGGAAAAGGCACGTCCGGTCAGCGTGAAAAAGGGCGCGATCCGTTTCGACCATGTATTTTTTCAGTACAGCAAAAACGCGGAGGAATATGTGCTTTCGGACATTTGTCTGAATCTGGAAGCCGGACAGACGATCGGAATTATCGGTCAGACTGGTGCAGCAAAATCGACCCTCGTGCAGCTGATTCCGCGCCTGTACGAGGCGACAAAGGGCTGTGTGTATGTAGACGACGTGCCGGTGCAGGAATATCCGCTGGAGCATCTGCGGGATGCGATCGCCATGGTGCTGCAGAAAAATACGCTGTTTTCCGGGACGGTACGGGATAATCTTCGCTGGGGCAAAGAGGACGCGACGCAGGAGGAAATCGACGAGGCGTGCCGGATCGCCTGTGTGGATGAATTTATCGACCGGCTGGATAACGGCTATGATACAGAGCTTGGACAGGGCGGTGTGAACGTGTCCGGAGGACAGAAGCAACGGCTCTGCATTGCGCGCGCGATCTTAAAGCAGCCGAAGGTACTGATTTTGGACGATTCGACGAGCGCAGTGGACACGGCAACGGAAGCAAAGATCCGGGAAGGCTTAAAAGCAAAGCTCCCGGAGATGACGAAAATTATTATCGCACAAAGGATTTCTTCTGTACGCAGCGCCGATCAAATTGTCATTTTGGACGATGGAAAAATAAACGCGGTCGGCACCCATGAGCAGTTGCTTGCAGAGAACCGGATTTATCAGGAAATTTATCATTCCCAACAGGAAGGAGGTGCTCTGTAATGGCAAAATATGTCGGCTATAAGCGCCCGAAAAATACGAAAAAAGCCATGAAAAATCTGCTGAGATATCTTGGATATCACAAGTGGCTGCTGCTTCTGGTTGCAGTTTTGGTAGCGATCAGCAGTGGGGTGAGCATTGCAGGCACTTATCTTATCCGCCCGGTCATCAATGATTACGCGATCCCGGGGGATATTCCGGGACTGATCCGGATGATGCTTGCGATGGGGATCCTGTATTTGTGCGGTGTGTGCGCGACCTTTGCCTATAACCGGCTGATGGTGCACACATCCCAGCAGGTAGTGACGGAAATCCGGAGAGATCTGTTTGCTCATATTCAGAAGCTGCCGCTGGCCTATTTTGATGCGCACACCCACGGGGAGCTGATGAGCCGTTTTACAAACGATGTCGATACAGTACAGGAAGCATTAAACGGCACGTTTTCCATGCTGATCCAGAGCTTTTTGATACTGACAGGAACCCTCAGCATGCTGTTTGTTTTGAGCGCGCGTCTGACGCTGATTGTATTGCTGTTTTTAGCAGCGAGCGGATTTTTTATCTGGTACAATGGAAAACGCAGTAAAAAATATTTCAACGCACAGCAGGAGGCACTGGCTGCAGTCAACGGCTTCGTGGAGGAAATGACTGCGGGGCAGAAGGTGGAGAAGGTATTCAATCATGAAAAGCAGGATCTTGAAGAATTTTTAGTGCGAAACGAAAAGCTGCGCAAAGCCTCTACCAACGCCCTGACCTGGTCCGGTATGTTGGTTCCGGTCAATGTCAGCATGTCCTACTTCAACTATGGAGTTTCTGCGGCAGCAGGCGGTATATTTGCACTGACCGGACACATGGATCTTGGAACCCTTGCCTCTTATCTGGTTTATGTGCGTCAGAGCGCGATGCCCTTAAACCAGTTTACGAACCAGTTCAACTTTCTTCTGGCAGCCCTTTCCGGTGCAGAGCGGATTTTTGACCTGATGGAGCAGGAGCCGGAAATCGACGAGGGAACGGTAACCCTTTGCCCGGTTGAGGTCAGGATGGACGGCTCCCTGAAGGAGGCAGAAGGCTATACCGGAAGCTTTGCCTGGAAGGATGCAGACAGCCTGACCTTATTGCAGGGTGATGTGCGGTTTCATCAGGTTGTATTCGGATATACGGAAGAACATAAAATATTGGATGGCATCAGTCTGTTTGCAAAGCCGGGACAGAAGATCGCCTTTGTCGGTTCGACAGGCGCAGGAAAGACAACGATTATTAACCTGATCAACCGATTTTACGAAATCCAGAGCGGGACGATCACCTACGACGGCATCGATATTCGCAGGATCAAAAAGGATGACTTGAGAAAATCGCTGTCGATGGTAATTCAGGATACTCATTTGTTTACCGGAACGATCGCGGAGAATATCCGTTACGGACGGCTCAATGCAACAGAGGACGAGGTCAGGGCGGCTGCGAAAATCGCGAATGCTGACTCCTTTATCCGTCGTCTGCCCAAGGGGTATGACACGATACTGCACAGCGACGGCAGCAATCTATCCCAGGGACAGAGACAGCTGCTTGCGATTGCCCGGGCAGCAATTTCCCGGCCGCCGGTGCTGATCCTGGATGAAGCCACCAGCTCCATCGACACGAGAACGGAGCGGCTGATCGAAAAAGGCATGGATCGCCTGATGGAAAACCGTACCGTTTTTGTCATCGCACATCGGCTTTCAACGGTGCGAAACTCAAAGGCAATTCTTGTGCTGGAAAAGGGCACGATCATCGAGCGCGGAGACCATGAGGAGCTGCTGGGGCAAAAGGGCCGCTACTATCAGCTGTATACCGGACAGTTTGAACTGGAGTAATGCCTACGGTGCTGGTTGCACGTGTTGCAGTTTCTCTGCGCGCACTTGACACAAACTCGACATGCGCAAAAAACGTGCGCAGAAATGAGGGAATATATGGAAAAAGATATCAGACAGAGTCTGCAGGAGCATATTTTCAGACTGGAAAACCGGCGCAGAGAACTGATGCGTCCGGAATATTTACGGCTGGGGCTGACGATCGGGCAGGGACAGCCGCGGATTTTGATGTACCTTTTGACAGAAGACGGCTGCGGTCAGCGGGAAATTGCAGAGAACTGTCACCTCGATGTGACGACGCTCTCGCGCACGCTGGACCGGCTGGCGGAAAAAGGGCTTTTGGAGCGGCGTATCAATCCACAGTCGCGTCGGGAGTGCCAGATCTTTCTGACAGAGGAGGGAAGGGAGACGGCAGCAGAGGTCTGCAGCTGCTTTCGTGAAACGGAAAAAAAGATGTGCAGCGGGCTGACTGAAAAAGAACTGGAAGCGCTGGATGCCGGAATCTGCCGGATGCTGGAAAATTTGACCGAAGCCTGAAGAAAACTGGAATCTTAATAAAAAGTTTATACACATATCCGCCGCCAATGTTTTACAAGGCGGCGGATTTATGATATCCTGAGAGCAGATGCGAATTTAGGGCAATCGGAATGGATTGGAGCAGGATATGAGCGACAAACAGGATTTTTCGGAAATTGGAGACAGAATCAAGGATGCAGTACAGGATGCGGTAAATTCAGGTGACTTCGGACAACTAAACCATGTCATCAATGATTCCGTAAACGGAGCGCTGGATGAGGTGCGCTGGCAGGTCAATCAGGCGCACGAACGGGTTTATAAGCGAACGGACAAAACCGTGGAATACAAATCCGCCAAGCGCAGTATCGCTTCTTCCTACAGCACATCGCAGTCGCCCTACAGACGACAGATGGAGCAGAAGCAGCGTTATACGACGGCAAAGCAGTATCAGCGCCCGGACGGCACGATCGTTTATAAGAACACGATCAACGTGCCGCAGATTTTTGTAAAAAAGGGTAAAGTCAGTGGTGTTTTACTGAGCGTATTTGGAGGGATCGGGCTTGGAACTTTCGGACTGACCGCACTGATCATGGCGATCATTTGGGCAGCAACCTCCAGCGCGTCTCTGGGTGGGATGACCATATTGTTCGGTCTTATGGCAGCAGCCTGCGGAGGTGTATTAAAACGCGGCGGAGGACTCTGCAAACGGCTTGGAAGAGCAGAACGATATCTGAAGCTTGCAGGGGAGGAAATGTATATCCGAATTTCGGAGCTTTCTGAAAAAACCGGATGGACTCCAAAGAAGCTGGGACGGGATATTCGGACGATGATCGAGAGTGGCATGTTCCCGGAAGGACACATGGATGAGAAAAACGATATTTTTGTCATCGATGACGAGACATGGGAGCAGTATCTCGAGGAAAAAGAAGAATATGAACAGCAACTTGCGGAGAAAAAGCGCAAAGAGCTGACAGCGGACGTCGGGCAAAGTGCTGGCGGAGCAAACCGTGCAGATGGCAAGGCTGCCGGACAGAACCAGACAGCTGATGGTGCGGCGGCGCACAGCGAGGAAGCGCTGACAAAAGAGGCGCAGATCGAAAAAGACGGTCAGGCCTACATGGAGCGGCTTCGGGAGTTAAACATCCAGATCCCGGGAGAGGTGATTTCCAACAAGCTTTACAAGCTGGATTACCTGCTGAAAAGAATTTTTCAGACGCTTCGGGAGCATCCGGAGAAGAGCGACCAGATGCGGCGATTTATGGAGTATTATCTTCCTACGACGGTCAAGCTTGTGGAATCCTATGCAGAATTTGACAGCGCCGGGGTTGAGGGCGAGAACATCCGCACCGCTAAGGAAGAGATCGAAAAGACGATGGATACGATTAACGAAGCGTTTGAAAAGCTTCTGGATGATCTGTATCAGAACGCGGCATTTGAAGCGTCCGCAGATGCAAGGGTGCTGAAAACAGTGCTGGCGCAGGACGGGTATATGAAGAGTGATTTTGAAAAACAGGAGGAGTAACCGATGAACGAAGATATGGAAAAGATGTTGCAGGAAGCGCCTGCGCCGACCCTGACTCTGGAGCCTTTTGCAGAGGAAAAGGAAGAACCGGCAGTTGTGGAAAAAGAAGAAGCGGTGCAGCCGGTTGATGAAAAAGAAAAAATAAAGGCGATTTTAACTCCCCAGGAACAAAAGCAGGTTGATGCGTTTGTCAAGCAGATCGACATCACGAATTCCCAAATGGTGCTGCAGTATGGCGCAAGCTCCCAGAAGAAGATCGCAGATTTTTCAGAATCAGCTCTGGGCAACGTCCGGACAAAGGATCTTGGCGAGATCGGCAACGAGCTGACCGCCGTTGTGAACGAATTAAAGAGCATCGAGGATGGTGACGAGGAAAAGGGCTTCCTCGGACTGTTCAAAAAAGGCGGCAATAAGATCGCAAATATGAAAGCAAAATATGCCAAAGCAGAAGTTAATGTGGATAAAATTTGTAAGGTGCTGGAAGGACACCAGATTCAGCTGCTGAAGGATGCGGCAATGCTGGATCAGATGTATCAGCTGAATCTCACCTATTATAAAGAGCTTTCCATGTACATCCTTGCCGGAAAAGAAAAGATCCAGCAGGTAAAGGAGCAGGAGCTTCCGGAGCTGATCAAACGCGCAGAAGAAAGCGGACTGCCGGAGGACACGCAGAAGGCGAAGGATTTGGCAGAGCTGTGCAATCGCTTTGAGAAAAAGATTTACGACCTGGAGCTGACGCGGACGATTTCCATGCAGATGGCGCCCCAGATCAGACTGATTCAGAGCAACGATACTGCAATGTCTGAAAAGATCCAGTCCACGCTGGTCAACACGATTCCGCTCTGGAAGAGCCAGATGGTGCTGGCGATTGGCGTCGAGCACTCCGCGCAGGCAGCCAAGGCACAGCGTGAAGTGACGGATATGACCAATACCCTGCTGAAAAAGAATGCAGAAACCTTAAAGCTTGCAACCGTTGAGACGGCAAAAGAGTCCGAACGTGGTATCGTAGATATTGAAACGTTAAAGCAGACGAACGAAACTCTGATCTCCACGCTGGATGAAGTGCTGCAGATTCAGGAAGATGGCAGAAACAAACGCCGCGAAGCGGAAGCAGAGCTGACACAGATCGAAACAACTATGCGCAACAAACTGATGGAGATGAGCAGAACGAAATAAAATAGAATGCGCGCTCTGTGAGCATTCCATTGCCGGAAATAAAGGGAAGGTCAGGTGGCTGTTTGGGAATCCGAAAAAAACTGAAAGAAAAGCTGAAGGAGGCGCTGCAGGCAGTGCTGCCCATCATCGGGCTGGTGCTGCTGCTATCCTTTACGATTGCGCCGATTTCTCCGAGTATTTTGCTGTGTTTTCTGATCGGAGGGATATTGCTGATCGCCGGAATCGTGTTTTTCACGCTTGGAGCGGAGCTTGCAATGTCCCCGATGGGAGAACGGGTCGGCACGGCGATGACACAGTCCAAAAAGCTGTGGGTCGTTGTGGCGCTGTCTTTTTTGCTGGGCTTTATTATTACAATATCTGAACCGGATCTGCAGGTGCTTGCACAGCAGGTTCCGGCTGTTCCGAATCTGACATTGATTCTCGCAGTTGCCTGCGGAGTCGGTGTGTTTCTTGTGGTGGCGCTTCTCCGTATGCTGTTCAGCATCGCGCTGCCCCCTTTGCTTGTCTGCTTCTATGCGGTGATTTTTATTCTCGCGTTTTTTGTTCCCAAAGAATTTTTGAGCGTAGCGTTCGATTCCGGCGGTGTGACCACGGGACCGATGACGGTGCCGTTTATTATGGCGCTGGGCGTTGGTATTTCTGCAACGCGAAGCGACCGCCATGCAGCGGATGACAGCTTCGGTCTGGTTGCGCTGTGTTCGATCGGTCCGATCCTGGCAGTCATGATGTTGGGGTTGATTTACAATCCGGACAGCGCGGCGTATACGCCTCCTGTAATCCCGGAAATCGCAGATTCAAAGCAGTTGTGGAACCTGTTTGCGGTAGAGCTTCCCACATATATGAAAGAAATCGCACTGTCCCTGCTTCCGATCGTGCTGTTTTTTGCAGTGTTCCAGGCATTGATCCTGAAGCTTTCGGGCAGAAACCTGACGAGAATCCTGATCGGTCTGGTTTATACCTATATCGGTCTGGTACTGTTTTTGACCGGCGTAAACGTCGGCTTTATGCCGGCGGGCAACTATCTGGGACAGGTGCTGGCGGGGCTTTCCCATCCGTGGGTAATTGTGCCGATTGCGATGGTGATGGGTTACTTCATCGTAAAAGCGGAGCCTGCCGTTTATGTCCTGAACAAACAGGTTGAAGAAATTACGGACGGTGCGATCTCGGCGCGTGCAATGGGTACGGCGCTTTCCGCAGGTGTGGCGATCTCCCTCGGAATTGCGATGATCCGCGTGCTGACCGGCATTTCAATTCTCTGGATTCTAATTCCGGGCTATACGATCGCCCTTGTGATCTCTTTTTTTGTACCGAAAATCTATACGGCGATCGCATTTGACTCCGGCGGTGTTGCTTCCGGACCCATGACGGCGGCATTTCTGTTACCACTGGCACAGGGGGCGTGCGTGGCGCTCGGCGGTAACATCGTAACGGATGCGTTTGGCGTAGTAGCGATGGTTGCGATGACGCCGCTTATCACGATTCAGGTGATGGGGCTGTATTCCAAACTGGCAGAAAAGAAAAAGACAGCAGCGGTTCCTACGCCTGCCTATGCCTTCGACCTGCTGGATGACGATGCAATCATTGAGCTGTAATACGCGCGGGGAGCGCGTATTACAGCGATGGCAGCACGGAGAGGCAGGAAGGAAGCAGAGGATATAGGAGCGCCGTGCTGCAGAGAATATACGCAGCGCAACGCTGCGGAATGTGAGGATAAATGAGCGAATTATATTTAATGGTTACGATCAGTGACCGGAATTTTCACCGCCGGCTTCTGGCGTTTTATAAAGAATACGGCGTGACTGTGACGATGGTGACGCTGGGCAGGGGAACGGCGACGAGCGAGGTGCTGGATTCTTTCGGCCTGGAAGCGGCGGAAAAAGCAATCCAGTTTGCGTTCGTGACAGGCAGGGAATGGAAGGAAATCCGCAGCGGGCTGGAAAAGCGGCTGAAAATTGATATCCCCGGAACCGGAATCGCCTTTGTGATTCCCGTCAGCAGCATCGGCGGAAAGAAGCAGCTGCAGTTTCTGACGGAAGGGCGTGGATTTGAAAAAGGAGAGGAAAGCACATTGAAGGACACAAAGTATGAACTTCTGGTAGTGGTGGCGAATCAGGGCTACACGGAATATATCATGGAAGCGGCGCGCAGCGCGAACGCGGCGGGCGGAACGGTCATTCATGCAAAGGGGACCGGCATGCAGAAAGCGGAGCAGTTCCTCGGCTTTTCCCTTGCAACCGAAAAAGAGATGATCCTGATTGTCGTCAAGAATTGTGACAAAAATGCAATTATGAAAGCGATCATGGAAAAGGCGGGGCTGGAAAGCAAGGCAAAGTCGATCGTCTTTTCGCTTCCAGTGACGGAAACCGCCGGAATGCGGCTGGTGGAAGACGAATAAAAGAAACTTTAAACCTGCCCTGGATAGTAAGTTTGCACAGAAAAATGGTCTGGGTTTTGTATGATATATTTACAAAAGAAAATTGACAAAGCGAAGAAATTACAGTAAAATATCGATTAGTTGTAGGGAAGAATAAGAGAGGGGGGCTCTCTTTCTCTAAGAATGAATTTACAATTTTGAGAAGAGAGTGTTGCAACACGCGATGCCGTTGTGTACAATAGAACGGTGAGCCCATAAGTCAATTCATGACAAGATGATTTACGAAACAACAATGGAGGGAAAGAAATGACGAAGGCACAAATTCTGAAAAAGGAAATTTTAAGTCAGTACAGAAGTGTAAGACAGTTTGCGATGGATATGCAGATTCCTTACAGCACATTGGTAACGGCGCTGGAGAGAGGCATCGATGGCATGGCATATGGTACCGTAATCAAAATGTGCAATAAGCTGAACTTAAATCCAGTGGACTTCAGCTCTTTGGAAAGAGACACCACCATCAGCGAGCAGCTGCTGGAGAACCGTGTCATGCAGGCATATGTAAAGCTGAACCAGGAAGGACGTGACAAGGTCATGGATCTGATGGAAGACTTTGGGCAGATTAAAAAATACAAAGCGAAATAATCGCTGACAAAGCAGGAGACAAAGTATGCACTATGATTATCTGATTGCAGGAGCTGGGCTTTTCGGCGCTGTATTTGCACATGAGATGCACAAACAGGGACGTAAGGTTCTGGTAGTGGAGAAGAGAGATCATATTGCCGGGAATATTTATACGGAAAAGGTTATGGGCATCAACGTACATCGGTATGGTGCCCATATTTTTCATACTTCTGATGAAGAAGTTTGGAATTATGTAAACCAGTATGCCCGGTTCAACCACTATGTCAATTCTCCGGTTGCAGTTTATCGGGATGAACTCTATAACCTTCCTTTTAATATGAACACATTCAGCCGGATGTGGAATATTAAGACGCCGAAAGAGGCGAAGGAAATCATCGCAAAGCAGACCGGAGAGTTTGCCGGGATTACGCCGCAGAACCTGGAAGAGCAGGCACTGCAGCTTGCGGGACGCGACGTTTATGAAAAGCTCATCAAGGGCTATACGGAGAAGCAGTGGGGACGTGACTGCAAAGACCTTCCGGCATTTATTATCCGCCGCCTGCCACTTCGGTTTACCTATGATAACAACTATTTTAATGACCGTTTTCAGGGAATTCCCGAGGGTGGTTATACGCAGATTGTTGAGAAACTGTTGGAAGACATTCCGGTTCTGACCGGTGTTTCCCTTCAGGAATACCAGACAGCCAATGCGGCCAGGACTGCAGACGAACAGGACAGCTGGGACAGACTGCTCTATACCGGTATGATCGACGAGTATTATCATTATCGCCTCGGGACGCTCGAATACCGTTCCCTGCGGTTTGAAACCGAAGAGCTTCCGGAAGAGGATAACTATCAGGGCAACGCAGTTGTCAACTACACGGAACGCGAGGTTCCTTACACCCGCATCATCGAGCACAAGCATTTCGAGTTCCAGACCGGAGAAGGAACCGTCATCACGAGAGAGTATCCCGCGACCTGGAAAAAGGGTGACGAACCGTACTATCCGATCAACGATGAGAAAAACGGCGCACTCTATGCACAGTATGCAGAGCTTGCGAAAAAGGAAGCAAATGTCCTGTTCGGCGGACGCCTGGGACAGTATAAATATTATGATATGGATAAAGTTATCCGGAGTGCACTGGACATGGTAAAAGAGGAGCTGGCACGATAAGTCCTTCCTGTGTTTACCGCGCTGGCTGCGCTATCGCTTCTTTTGCTCATAGAGAGGCGCTTCCTTCGTGTCCTGCGATGGGCGAATTTTCATGCAAGCATGAAATTCGCCCGTCGCAGGATACGAGTAAACTGTGTAAAAATGTATTGACGAAAGGCCTCAGTCTATGGTATAGTCGAAAGGCAAGATAGATCTGAGGTCTTTTTTTTGTGCGCAAATTTTGAAAGTTTTCAGAAGGCGCGGGCAAGAAGGAGTGACCCAGGCAGACGACCTCATACCGCCGTTTGACGGGATTTTGAGGGAGTGCACGAGAGACGCGCAGAGCGACGGACGAATGTAAAAAGTCGCTGACAGAGCGATCTGGCGGAAGTTTTTTACAGCAGGACGTAAGAAGGCGCGCGAAGAATAAGAGCACGCACGGAGGTGGAAAAATGCGTACAAGAATCACACTGGCATGTACAGAATGCAAACAGCGCAACTATAACACAACCAAGGATAAGAAGGCGCATCCTGACAGAATGGAAACCAAGAAATACTGCAGATTCTGCAAGAAGCACACAACGCACAAAGAGACAAAATAATTGCCGTGATGTGTCCTGAGGGACCGCTGTCGGCGGCGCGTTGCTTTTGAAAGGAGTTTGCAGAGTATGTCAAACGAACAAAAAGTGTCCAAGACGCCTAAGGCACCCAAAGTAAAATTCTTTGACGGTGTCAAAGCCGAGTTCAAGAAGATCATCTGGCCGGATAAGGATACCCTGTTAAAACAGTCCGTTGCTGTCGTATTTGTTTCTATTGTTATGGGCATTATTATTTCGCTCATCGATGTAGCAGCGCAGTACGGTGTCAATTTCTTGACAATGTAAGTGAGGAGATTCTTATGGCAGAAGCAAAATGGTATGTAGCTCATACCTATTCCGGATATGAGAACAAGGTCAAAGCTGACCTGGAAAAAACCATCGAGAACCGGCATTTAGAAGATGAGATCCTGGAAGTTCGCGTCCCCATGCAGGAAGTTGTGGAGATGAAAAACGGTGCGAAAAAGACCGTTCAAAAGAAGCTGTTTCCGGGATACGTTCTTGTAAATATGATTATGAATGATGACACATGGTATGTTGTCCGCAACACCAGAGGTGTGACCGGATTCGTTGGACCGGGGAGCAAGCCTGTTCCGCTGTCTGAAGCCGAGATGAAGCCGTTGGGCATCAAATCGGACAATGTCTCCATCGATTTTACAGAAGGAGATACCATCGTAGTCGTTGCCGGCGCATGGAAAGATACTGTCGGCGCTGTTTACAAGATCGACTATAACAAACAGACCGTAACCATTAACGTAGAACTGTTCGGCAGGGATACCCCTGTAGAGATCAGCTTCTCGGAGGTTCGGAAATTAGATTAAGCGTTTTAGGACGCGGTCACAGAGACGTTCAGTGGAGCGATCCGTTGAGCAGTGGAAGCAGTGTCCTGCCGCTGGAGCAGGAGAAAACGCTGCGCCATACCACAATATATTTAGGAGGTGCCTGACATGGCAAAGAAAGTTACCGGTTACATTAAGTTACAGATCCCTGCTGGCAAGGCAACACCGGCTCCCCCGGTAGGTCCTGCACTGGGTCAGCATGGTGTAAACATTGTAGAGTTTACAAAGCAGTTCAATGCAAGAACAGCTGACAAGGGCGATGTTATCATCCCTGTTGTAATTACCGTTTATGCGGACAGAAGCTTCAGCTTCATTACCAAGACTCCGCCCGCTGCTGTATTGCTGAAGAAGGCATGCAATCTGAAGTCTGCTTCTGCAGTTCCGAACAAGACAAAGGTTGCTACGATTTCCAAGGACAAGGTTCGTGAAATCGCAGAGCTGAAGATGCCTGATCTGAATGCTGCAAGCATCGAATCTGCTATGAGCATGATCGCCGGCACAGCAAGAAGCATGGGTATTGTTGTAGAGGACTGAGTAAATAGAACTGGGAGTAATGCAGAGTAGAAAGCATTACGTTAACAACCAATGGAGGTAATGAACATGAAACATGGAAAGAAATACGGCGAAGCCGCTAAACTGGTGGATCGCGCAACACAGTACGATCCTGCAGAAGCGATTGGCCTTGTAAAGAAAACCGCAACAGCTAAATTCGATGAGACTGTAGAAGTGCATATCAGAACAGGCTGCGACGGCCGTCACGCTGAGCAGCAGATCCGTGGTGCAGTTGTACTGCCCAACGGAACTGGTAAAACCGTTAAGGTTCTGGTATTCGCTAAGGGCGCTAAGCTCGATGAGGCTCAGGCAGCAGGCGCTGACTTTGTTGGCGGCGATGAGCTGATCCCCAAGATCCAGAACGAAGGCTGGCTGGATTTCGATGTTGTAGTTGCAACTCCTGACATGATGGGCGTTGTAGGTCGTCTGGGTAAAGTCCTTGGACCGAAAGGTCTGATGCCTAACCCGAAGGCCGGCACAGTTACCATGGATGTAACCAAAGCGATCAATGATATCAAAGCAGGTAAGATCGAATACAGACTGGACAAGTCCAACATCATCCACGTTCCGGTTGGTAAGGCTTCCTTCTCTGAAGAAGCTCTGGCTGAGAACTACAAAGCGCTGATGGATGCTATCATGAAAGCAAAACCGAGCGCACTGAAGGGTCAGTATTTAAAGAGCATCACCCTGGCTACCACCATGGGCCCTGGCGTGAAGGTTTCTACCGCTAAATACTGCTAATTCAAAGGGAATAAATGTGAGTATTGCGTGTGACGTGAGCTTACGTATAAAAGACAGGTTCTGCAGAGCTTCGGCTCGCAGACCTGTCTTTTTTTATGTGTGCAGTGTGCCGGGTGGTGTAGTTGTTGCTGCAGTCAGCGCTTTTGCAGGTACCTGCATGAAAATAGAAAAGTCCCATGTCTGTTCCTTTTCGGGTTCAGACATGGGACTTTTTAATTTCATAGGAAAATGCGTCCTATGAATTTTATCAGCCATCAGATCACTCACACATTCTCCAGGGGCTCTACGCAAGGGCAGAAGATTTCGGGCCTTTTGGTAACAGGTGCTGCCCAGCGAACTGCGTTGGTGATGACCTTCTGAATGTTTTCGTTATGGAAGGTCGGGTTGGCTTCGTGTCCGGGCTGGAAGTAAAATACATTACCAAGACCCCGCCGGAAGGTTACGCCGCTTCTAAATACTTCGCCGCCGTTGAACCAGCCGATGAATACAGTTTCAAGAGGTTCGGGAATATCAAAGAATTCGCCGTACATCTCTTCAACGTCCAGTTCAAAGTGCTCCGGAAGACCCTGTGCAATGGGATGACCGGGATTTGCGCACCAGAGACGTTCTCTGGCACCGTCACGCCATTTCAGGCTGCAGCTGGTTCCCATCAGTCTCTTGAAGATCTTGGAATTATGTCCGGAATGCAGGACAATCAGACCCATGCCGCGCAGAACGTGATCCTGTACCTTATCTACAACCGCGTCGGATACCTGATCGTGAGCCATATGGCCCCACCAGATCAGGACGTCAGTGTTGTCCAGAACGTCGTCGGTCAGACCGTGCTCGGGATCATCCAGACATGCCAGACGGCATTCGATGTCGTCGTTTTTGCCAAGAAACTCGGCAATTGTTGCATGCAGGCCGTTCGGATAAATGGCTGCAACCTCTTTGGAGGCTTTTTCATGGCGGAACTCATTCCATACAGTTACTCTGATCATGTGATTACTCCTTTTCTACTTTTTATGAAAAAAGAATCGTGTTCTTTTTTTCTTCATCATACCTGAAAACAGTAAAAACAGCTAGCCTGCTTTTGCTGTTTTTTTCATATGAAATTGCTGTTTTACGGCAAAGGACTTCTGGGATTTTTTCGGTCCATGTCTGCGCCTTCAGAAAAAAAGGGGATGTGGAAAAACAAGGAATAATGTTGTATTATGTGGATTTATATGTTATTATGTGTAAAGATCTTGTAAAAGAAATGAAACATGTTGAGCTTTCAGGAGGAAAAGGGATGCTTGCAATCGAACGGCAGGAACAGATCGTAAGCCAGATCAGGAGGAACGGAGCAGTTCGGATTCACGAACTCACAAAGCAGTTTGGTGTGTCAGTTGAGACGATCCGCAGAGATCTTCTGGAATTGGAACGGCAGGATTGTCTGCATCGGGTACACGGCGGTGCAGTCGGCATAGCTGTGGCAAAGCAATATCACCGGCTGGAAGAAAGGACAGAAGAAAATCCGCAGAAGAAGGAAGAGCTTTCCGGGTATGCGGCAGGCCTGATCCGGGAAGGAGATGTGCTGATGGTGGATTCCGGAAGCACTGCGATAGCGTTTGCAAAAATGCTTGCAGAAGAGTTTGAACGGCTGACAGTGATTACCTATTCCTTGCATGTGTTTGAGATACTGAAGAAAAAAGAAGGATTTACCCTCTATCTGTGTGCAGGGGCATACCTTCGGGATGAAAATGCATTCTGCGGGCAGTGGGCATTGCAAATGCTGGAACAGTTTCATGCAAAGACAGCATTTTTGTTTCCATCCGCTATTTCTCTGCAGAACGGCATAATGGACTATGATCAGGAGCTGTACCATTTACAGCGGGCGATGATGAAGCATGCGGATCGGAGTGTTTTTCTGGCGGACAGTGACAAGTTTGAAAAGAGCGCGCTGCTAAAGCTTGCGGATGTCAACGAAGCCGTAACATTTGTCACGGACAGCGGCCTGCGGAAAGAAATCCTGGAGCTCTATCAGGAAAACGGAATAGAAATGATCAGAGGAGAGCAGAAGCAGTGAAACAACAGGATCATCAGGCGGAAAGAATATTAATCGGATTTTGTGTTGCTGCATATTTTGTCAGCTACATTACACGGATCAACTACGGCACAGTGCTTCTGGAAATTGTCAATTCAGAAGGAATCACGAAAATGTCAGCATCCATGGCGGTAACCGGAAGCTTCGTGACCTATGGTATCGGACAATTGATCAGCGGATGGCTCGGAGACCGGATCAAGCCGCGCTATCTGATGTTTATCGGACTGATGGTCTCTGCAGGTATGAATGTCTGCGTTCCACTGTTTTCAAGACCGGCCGCGATGCTTGTTTTCTGGTGTATCAACGGTTTTGCCCAGGCACTGATGTGGCCTCCGATGGTTCGGCTTTTGTCAGATTATCTTGACCAGGATACTTATAAGAAAAGCTGCGTCTGGGTCAGCTGGGGATCTTTTGCCGGCACGATCTTCCTTTATCTGTTTGCACCTGTCTGCATTGTATGGAAAGGCTGGAGAAGCCTGTTTTTCCTCTGTGCAGGCTGTGCGGTCCTCTTTGCATTTGCGTGGATAAAAGCCATCGGTTCTGCGGAAAAAAGAATGCAGAAGGGTTCTGCAGGGAGCTTTACGAAGGCAACTGCAGGTGCCTCCCGTGGCGATGCGGGCACGGAAAATGGCACAAGCCTGGAAGAAAATACATCTGCTTTGCAAAAAACAATTCCCTTACCGGAAAAAACCGCGCCGATGCTTGCGATTATCATGCTTGCAATTATGATGCAGGGCATTTTGCGTGACGGTATTACGACCTGGATGCCAAGCTATATTTCCGAAACCTTTCATTTGGCAAGCTCCGTTTCGATCCTGACCGGTATTGCTTTGCCTCTGTTTGGTATTATGTGTTCACAGATCGCATCCCTGATCAATCGGAAGCTGATCCACAACGAATTGCGCTGTGGGATGGCAATCTTTGCTCCCGGATTTGTGGCAGCGTTTCTGTTATGGCTGATGCCAAACGGCAATGCAGTGTTGTCCGTTTTTCTGTCTGCACTGATTACGGGCTGCATGCACGGCGTCAATATGATTCTGGTCAGTATGATTCCGCCGTTCTTCAAAAAGTTCAACCGTGTCGGTTTTATCTCCGGACTGGTAAACTCCTGCACCTATGTGGGCAGCGCAATTTCCAGCTATGGTATTGCGTGGATTGCGGATAAGAGTGGCTGGAACTTAGTTATCCTGTTCTGGACAATCGCCGCACTGTGCGGTACGCTTCTGTGCCTGATGGGGATCAAGCCCTGGAAAAAGTTTGTGAGAAAGTGTGTGTAAAATTCTAAAAGTACAACGTGCGAAAGCTGTAGAAATCTTGTTCCGGCGGGAGGAAAAAACCCAGAAACATTTTTAAAATATAGAAGAAAACCAGGCGGTATGCTGTCCGAATCAGGAGCATGCCGCCTGGTTTTGGCTTCCGCCCACTGTGGTTGACAAACCGCCTAAAACAGGTCACAATGTTAGATACAAGGGAATAACTGTAGCAAAAAGTCCGGGAGATGTCCGGAGGGAGAATTATGGAAAAAGAAATCAGAAGACACTTTTCGAAAATTGGTTTTGCTTATCTGGCAGGATCGATTGTAATATATGCTGTACAGTTTCTGGCGTCGATGGTCGGTAAAAAATTCGTGCCGGGTGTAATGGCGGATGCAAACGGTTCGTTTATCGTACTGATGCTGACGATGTATGGGATTTCCATGCCGTTTATGGGCTGGCTGGTCAGCAGAATTCCGGCCCAGAAGATCGAAGAAAGGAAAATGACCGCAGGACAGTGGATCATAGCATTTCTCATGTGCTACGGTCTGATGTACGCAGGAAACCTGATCGGGACGGCGCTGACCTTTGGGATCGGAATGGTAAAAGGAACCGGCGTTGATAATCCATTGGTATCGACGGTGATGCAGCTGAATCCGCGGGTGACGTTTATTATTGCAGTTTTGATCGCGCCGACGGCAGAAGAACTGCTGTTTCGGAAGCTTTTGACGGAGCGGATTGTAAAATATGGAGAGCTTGCGGCGGTGCTTGCCTCCGGACTGTTTTTTGGACTGTTCCATGGAAATTTGAATCAGTTTTCCTATGCATTCCTGCTCGGCCTGTTTTTGGGATTTATATATGTAAAAACCGGAAAACTGCGATATACCATCGGACTCCATATGGCGATCAATTTTATCGGCTCTTCCCTCGGCACATGGATGCTTCGGGTGACGGGCTATATGGATACGATGGAAACATTGACGGAATTTTTAAATACAAAGAATCTGGCGGTTCTGGCGGATCTGGGGAACGGAATTGTCGGAATGTTCATTTTCGGCTCTTATGCGTCACTGATTCTGATGATGGCAGGAGCCGGACTGATTCTGACGTGGCTGAACCGTAAAAAGTTTGTATGCTGCGCACCGGAAGAGAAAGTTGCTTCCTTAGGTAAAAAGAAAGCGGCGGTCATGATTGGAAATCCCGGAATCTTACTGTATGGCGCATTCTGGATTGGAATCATGATCTGGCAGTTGCTGCAGTAAAATGTTTACAGGAAAAGTGAGGAGCTATGATCGAAAAAAGACGAAGAAAAAGACATGGAAGCCATATTTTTCTGATTACGCTGATTTTGACGATTGCGCTCGGAAGCGTAGTTTTGGGCTGCAGCATGATCTGGGCTGTTGGAAGCCCACAGCTTGTAGCGGTGAAGCTGGAAAGCCAGCTGGCGAACCTTGTGGAAGATGTCCAAGCAGCGGAAAACGTTTTGGCGAGTGCACAGTCGGCAAAGCCCGTAGGAAAATACGACGCGTTGCTTGCAGATGAGACGTTGTGTCGGCAGCAGAATATTTATGCAAAAACGGCGGCAAGCCCGAATGAAACGACGATTGTGTTCGCGGGGGACATTCTGTTTGATGACCGTTATGCGGTCAAAGTAAAAATGAACCAGCGCGGCAGGGGCATTGAGGGCAGCATTTCGCAGGAAATGCTGGATGTGATGCGCAGCGCGGACATTTTTATGGTAAATAACGAATTTCCCTACAGCGACCGCGGAACTCCGACAGAAAACAAGAAATTCACGTTCCGTGCCAAGCCGGAATATGCATCCTATCTGCTTGACATGGGGGCTGACATCGTTTCTCTGGCGAACAATCACGCGTATGACTACGGCAAGATAGCGTTTCTGGATACGCTGGATACCTTAAATGGAATCGGAATGCCCTATGTCGGCGCGGGGCGTAATCTGGAAGAAGCGATCAAGCCGGTTTATTTTATTGTAAATGACCAGAAGATCGCATTTGTTGCCGCAACGCAGATCGAGCGGACAGAGAATCCGGATACAAAGGAAGCGACGCAGAACAGTCCGGGTGTATTTCGCTGTTGGAATGTGGACAAACTGTTAGAGGTAGTTGCAAACGCCAAACAAGTCAGCGACTATGTGATCGTTTATATTCATTGGGGAACGGAAGCTACGGATCAGCTGGATTGGGCACAGAAGGATCAGGCGGTCAAAATTTCGAATGCAGGTGCGGATCTGATCATCGGAGATCATCCGCATGTGCTGCAGCAGTTCGGTTACTGTGAGGATACACCGGTGATGTACAGCCTTGGAAACTTTCTGTTTAACTCCAAAGCACAGGATACCTGTCTGGTAAAGCTGACGCTGGATGCAAATGGCTTTAAGAGCCTGCAGTTTATTCCGGGCAGACAGCAGGACTGCAGCGTAACGATGCTGCACGGGACGGAAAAGGAGCGCGTGCTTTCCTATATGAGAAAGATTTCTCCGGACGTAACGATCGATGGGGACGGATTTGTGACAAAGAAAGGATGAGAAAATTATGTGTACAGCAGCAACGTATCAGACAAAAGACTTTTATTTCGGCAGGACGCTGGATTATGAGTTTTCTTATGGAGACGAGATTGTGGTAACACCGCGTAAATTTCCGTTGGATTTTTGCCATATGGGAAAATGCGATGCGCATTATGGGATGATCGGTATGGCGCATGTGGCGGATGGATATCCGCTGTACTATGATGCGGTCAATGAAAAGGGTGTCGGCATGGCAGGATTGAATTTTGTCGGCAACGCAGTGTATCAGAAAGTGGAAGAAGGACGAGAAAATGTGGCGCAGTACGAGCTGATTCCATGGGTGCTTGGACAGTGTGCCAATCTGCAGGAGGTCAGAAAACTGCTTGCAAAGATGAATCTGGTCGGAACGCCCTTTGGAGATTTTCCTGCTGCACAGCTGCACTGGATCATTGCGGATGCAAGTGGGGCGATAACGCTGGAATGCACGAAGGACGGGCTGCAGGTCTATGACAATCCGGCAGGAGTTTTGACGAATAACCCGCCCTTTCCGATGCAGATGTTCCAGTTAAATAACTATGCAGGATTATCTTCGAAGCAGCCGGAGCACAGATTTTCCGGTCAGATTCCGTTTACAAGCTACAGCAGGGGTATGGGTGCGATGGGGCTTCCGGGAGATCTCTCTTCGGAGTCGAGATTTGCGCGCGTGGCGTTTGTGAAATGCAATTCCGTTTCCGGGGATTCTGAAAAAGAAAGCGTCAGCCAGTTTTTCCACATTCTGGGTTCGGTTGATCAGCAGAGAGGCTGCTGCGAGGTGGCGGAGGGAAAGTATGAGATCACGATTTACACGTCCTGCTGCAACGCTTCCAAAGGGATTTACTATTATACAACCTATGACAACCACCAGATCAGCGCAGTAGACATGCATAGAACCGATCTGGACAGCAAGACACTGAGCTGCTACAAGCCGGTTACGGAGGAGCAGATTTTCTGTCAGAACTGACGCAGGAGGCAGAGCTATGTCAGAGGAACGGGAAAAAATCGTTGGCGTAAATCTTGGCAACTGGCTTGTTCTGGAAAAATGGATGCAGCCATTTTTGTTCGAGGAAAACTGCGCAGAGGACGAGGTCTGGTTAAACCGCAAGGTTCCGGCAAAAAAGCTGCGTCCGCTGATGAAAAAACACAGGGATACCTATATCGAAGAAACGGATTTTGCTAAAATTGCTGCGCACGGCATTAACGCGGTGCGCCTGCCGGTTCCGTATTTCGTGTTCGGGGACAGAAAACCATATTCCGGCTGCATCGAATATGTCGATCAGGCGATGGACTATGCGGAAAAGTATGGGTTAAAGGTGCTGATCGATCTGCATACCGTGCCGGGCGGGCAGAACAGCTATGACAACGGCGGCATCACCGGCGTCTGCAAGTGGCACCGGAATCCGAAAGAGGTCGCTTATGTATTATATGTGTTAGAACGGCTGGGGAAGCGTTACGGGCATCGGAAAGGGTTGCTTGGCATCGAAGTGCTTAACGAGCCCATCAGCTTTCGGGTCTATCTGTTTGCGCCGAGTCGGAAGCAGGCGCTCGATCAGGGAGAAGCAATCGGCAGCAGCCATGTGCCCATGCGTTTCCTGAAAACCTTCTATAAAGAAGCCTATGAAACGCTTCGGGCTGTCATGGCTCCGGAGAAGCTGATCGTGTTTCACGACGGGTTCCGGCTGAGCCGCTGGAAAGATTTTTTTGTAAAAAACGGTATGAAAAATGTCATGTTGGATGTTCACGTTTATCTGTGGGTGCTGGACAGCTTTCTGCATTTACATAATCTGCTGCCGTATCAGCTTCTTTTACGCTTTTACGAACGCCAGATCCGGCGGGCGGGACGCTATACACCGGTGCTGGTGGGGGAGTGGTGCCTGTGTAACCGCGTGGCGGATCGCTATGGGAAATCTTCCTATGAAAAAGACGAAGCATGGCGTAAAAAGGTCTACCGGAGGGTTGCGCGGATGCAGTTAAAAACCTGGGACGACTGCAACACAGCAGGCTCGTTTTACTGGAATTACCAGCTCTACCGCGACAGACAGGAACCGATGTACACAACGAGCCTGGACAGCTGGGACCTGTGCCGCTGCTGGAGCCACGGGTGGATGCCGAAGAACATGCGGTGAAACAGTAGTTTGCCGCGGGAAGATTCCACGAGGTTACAGTTCACCCGCGCCATTCGCAAAAGCGCGTCTTCGACGCTCTCCGCTGCTTCGCAGCTCATTTTTGCTCATAAAATGGGCTCCCTTCGTACCTTCTTGTAAGCAGATTTTCATGCAAGCATGAAATCTGCCCCTCGCTCCGGGAGGTTACAGTTCACCCGCGCCATTCGCAAAAGCGCGTCTTCGACGCTCTCCGCTGCTTCGCAGCTCATTTTTGCTCATAAAATGGCGCTCCCTTCGTACCTTCTTATAAGCAGATTTTCATGCGAGCATGAAATCTGCTTATAAGAAGGTACGAGTGAACTGTAATAAAAAAATAGAAAAACTCCTTGACAATCCCCTCCCTATTATGCTAATGTAAACAAGGTCGTTGAGACCGTGCCGAAGACAGCAGGTACCGGATAACCGGTGTAAGAAGAAGCGCCTGCCGAGGAGTGAAAGAAATGCGATGAATTTCCCTCTCTGTCTTTGGATAGAGAGGTTTTTTTGTACGAACAACTTCTTTTATTCGGCAGAAGAATCTAAAAGGAGGTAAGAAAATGGCAAAAGTTGAACTGAAAGCACCTGTAGTAGCAGAGATCGCTGAAGCAGTGAAAGATGCGCAGTCTGTTGTTCTGGTAGACTACCGTGGTCTGACCGTTGATCAGGATACCGCACTTCGTAAGCAGCTTCGTGCAGCTGGTGTTACTTACAAGGTGTACAAAAACACAATGATGAACTTTGCGTTCAAGGGAACAGATTTCGAGGCACTGGCTCTGTATCTGGAAGGCCCCAGCGCAATCGCAATCTCTACTACCGACGCAACTGCTCCTGCAAGAGAGCTGGCTAATTTCGCTAAGACAGCTGAAAAGCTGGAGATCAAGGGCGGCGTTGTAGAAGGTAATGCATACGATGCAGCAGGAATCATGGAGATCGCTAAGATCCCTGGAAGAGAAGCTCTTATTTCCAGATTGCTGGGCAGCATGCAGTCCCCTATCACCAACATGGCTCGCGTTCTGAATCAGATCGCAGAGAAAGGCGGCGCAGCAAACTGCGAAGCAGCACCTGCAGAAGAAGCACCCGCTGCAGAATAATCTTTTTTCCGAAAAAGAAACTGAGCCGCAGATGCGGCTGACAAAACAATAATTTAAAACGGAGGTAAATTAAAATGGCAAAATTATCCGCTCAGGAATTTATTGAAGCAATCAAAGAGATGACCGTATTAGAGTTAAACGATCTGGTAAAGGCTTGCGAAGAGGAGTTCGGCGTATCCGCAGCAGCAGGCGTTGTTGTAGCAGCAGCAGGCGGCGAAGCAGCAGCTGCTGAAGAAAAGACCGAGTTCGACGTAGAACTGACCGAGGTTGGTCCTAACAAGGTTAAGGTTATCAAGGTTGTTCGTGAAGTTACCGGTCTGGGCCTGAAGGAAGCTAAGGAAGTTGTAGACGGCGCTCCTAAGGTTCTGAAGGAAGGCGTTTCCAAGGAAGAAGCTGAAGATATCCAGAAGAAGCTGGATGCTGAAGGCGCTAAGGTTACTCTGAAATAATTGAGACCATATCTTACCACAAAGGCGTTCGCGAATGCGGACGCCTTTCCTTTTTATCGTATAGGAAACTTCGTTTCCATACGATAAAAATGCTCCGCGCGGATCGCACTGCGGCGGAATGGTAGAATGTCGCTTACGCGACCCGCCGCAGGCGGAGAATCCTGCTTCGCAGGATTTTTTTTTGCTTTATTTCTTAAAAATATCAGTTGACAGACAGAATGGATTGTGTTAGATTGTAGTGTGCACTATTGTGTTAGAGTATGCCATTTTTTATGCAATGGATTTACTTGCTTAGATACCGAAAAGTAATAGTTTCAAGAAATCAATGATAAGAACGGGGTGAAGTGTCAATGGAAAAAAACAGAATACGTCCAATTGCCACCGGCAAGAACATGCGTATGAGTTATGCACGACGGAAAGAAGTATTGGAAATGCCCAACCTTATAGAAATTCAGAAGAATTCCTATAAGTGGTTCCTTGATGAAGGTTTAAAAGAGGTGTTTGATGATATTTCTCCGATTTCCGATTACAGCGGACATCTGAGTCTGGAATTTGTAGACTTCGAGCTGTGTGAAGAAGACGTGAAGTATTCTATTGAGAAGTGCAAGGAAAGAGATGCGACATATGCAGCTCCTCTCAAGGTGAAGGTACGTCTGTATAATAAGGAAAAAGAAGAAATCAGTGAACACGAGATCTTTATGGGCGATTTACCGTTGATGACCGAGACCGGCACGTTCGTTATCAACGGAGCGGAGCGTGTAATTGTCAGCCAGTTGGTGCGTTCCCCCGGCATCTATTACGGCATCGGTCATGATAAGATTGGTAAAAAGCTGTATTCCTGTACAGTAATCCCGAACCGTGGCGCATGGCTGGAGTATGAGACTGATTCCAACGACGTATTTTACGTTCGTGTGGATCGTACCCGTAAGGTACCGATCACCGTACTGCTGCGTGCCCTGGGTCTTGGCACCAATGACGAGATTCGCGAAGTGTTCGGCGATGAACCCAAGATTGAAGCCAGCTTTGCAAAAGACACTTCTGAGAACTATCAGGAGGGTCTGTTAGAGTTATACAAGAAAATCCGTCCGGGCGAGCCTCTGAGCGTAGAGAGTGCAGAAAGCCTGATTAACGCGATGTTCTTTGATCCCAGAAGATATGATCTGGCGAAAGTAGGACGTTATAAATTCAATAAGAAGCTGCTGCTGCGCAACCGTATCCGCGGTCACGAACTGGCTGAGGATGTTGTGGATACCACAACCGGTGAGATTCTGGCAACAGCAGGCACCAAGGTAACAGCAGAACTGGCTGACCTGATTCAGAACAGCGCAGTTCCTTATGTGTACATCCAGACCGAGGAAAGAAAAGTCAAAGTGCTTTCCAGCATGATGGTTGAGCTGACCCACTATGTAGACTGTGATCCCAAGGAGCTGGGCGTGACAGAGCTGGTTTACTATCCGGTACTGGCACAGATTCTGGAAGAGTATTCTCAGGATCCCGAAGCGCTTGCAGAAGCAATCCGCAAGAATGTGCACGAGCTGATTCCGAAGCATATCACCAAGGAAGATATTTTGGCTTCCATTAACTATAACATGCATCTGGAGTACGGCATCGGTAACGAAGACGATATCGACCATCTGGGCAACCGTCGTATCCGTGCGGTCGGCGAACTGCTGCAGAACCAGTACAGAATCGGTCTTTCCAGACTGGAAAGAGTTGTCCGTGAGCGTATGACCACTCATGATGCAGAGGAGATTTCTCCTCAGGTTCTGATCAACATCAAGCCCGTACAGGCTGCAGTTAAGGAATTCTTCGGATCTTCCCAGCTGTCTCAGTTCATGGATCAGAACAACCCGCTGGGCGAGCTGACGCACAAGCGTCGTCTGTCCGCACTGGGACCTGGCGGTCTGTCCCGTGACCGTGCCGGATTCGAGGTTCGAGACGTACACTACTCCCATTACGGAAGAATGTGCCCGATCGAGACACCAGAAGGTCCTAACATCGGTCTGATCAACTCTCTTGCAAGCTATGCAAAGATCAACGAATACGGCTTCATTGAAGCGCCTTACCGTAAGATCGACAAAACTGATCCGGAAAACCCGCGCGTAACCAATGAAGTTGTATATATGACAGCGGATGAAGAAGATAACTACCATGTGGCGCAGGCAAACTCCGAATTGGACGAGGAAGGACATTTCGTAAATGCCAACGTATCCGGTCGTTATCTGGATGAAACATCCGAATATCCGAAGACAGTTTTCGAGTACATGGACGTATCCCCTCAGATGGTATTCTCCGTCGCGACTGCACTGATTCCGTTCCTGCAGAACGACGACGCGAACCGTGCGCTGATGGGTTCCAACATGCAGCGTCAGGCAGTGCCGCTTCTGACAACCGAGGCTCCCGTAGTCGGAACCGGTATCGAAGTAAAGGCAGCCGTTGACTCCGGTGTCTGCGTTGTTGCAAAGAAGTCCGGTACCATCGATTATGTGTGCTCCAATCTGATCCGTATGACGGCAGATGACGGCGAGAAGATCGAATACCACCTGACCAAGTTCTCCAGAAGTAACCAGTCCAACTGCTACAACCAGAGACCGATCGTATTTAAAGGCAACCACGTTGAAGCAGGACAGGTAATTGCAGACGGTCCTTCGACATCCGAAGGTGAACTTGCACTCGGTAAGAACCCTCTGATCGGCTTCATGACCTGGGAAGGTTATAACTACGAGGACGCTGTACTGCTGAGTGAACGTCTGGTTATGGATGATGTTTATACCTCCATCCATATTGAAGAATATGAAGCAGAAGCCCGTGATACGAAGCTCGGACCGGAAGAAATCACAAGAGATGTTCCCGGTGTCGGCGACGAAGCGCTCAAGGATCTGGATGACAGAGGTATTATCCGTGTCGGCGCTGAGGTTCGTGCCGGAGATATTCTGGTCGGCAAGGTAACTCCCAAGGGAGAAACCGAGCTGACAGCTGAGGAGCGCCTGCTGCGTGCGATCTTCGGTGAAAAAGCGCGTGAGGTGCGTGATACCTCTCTGAAGGTACCTCACGGTGAATATGGTATTATCGTAGATGCCAAAGTATTTACAAGAGAGAACGGCGATGAGCTGTCTCCCGGCGTAAATCAGGCGGTTCGTATCTATATCGCACAGAAGAGAAAGATATCTGTCGGCGATAAGATGGCAGGCCGTCATGGTAATAAGGGTGTCGTTTCCCGTGTACTGCCTGTAGAAGATATGCCGTACCTGCCCAACGGTCGTCCGCTGGACATCGTACTGAATCCGCTGGGCGTACCTTCCCGTATGAATATCGGTCAGGTCCTGGAGATTCACCTCTCCCTGGCTGCAAAAGCCCTCGGCTTTAACGTAGCAACCCCGATCTTCAACGGCGCAAACGAAAAAGATATTCAGGATACCCTGGAGCTGGCAAACGATTATGTAAACCTGGAATGGGATGAATTCAAGGAGAAGCATGGCGAAGAGCTGCTTCCTGAGGTTCTGGATTATCTGTATGAAAACCGCGATCACAGAAAGCTCTGGAAGGGCGTTCCGATCTCCAAGGAAGGTAAGGTAAGACTGCGGGATGGCCGTACCGGCGAAGAATTCGACAGCATGGTAACCATCGGTCACATGCATTACCTGAAGCTGCACCATCTGGTAGACGATAAGATCCATGCACGTTCTACCGGTCCTTACTCTCTGGTAACACAGCAGCCTCTGGGTGGTAAAGCTCAGTTCGGTGGCCAGCGTTTCGGTGAGATGGAGGTTTGGGCACTGGAAGCATACGGTGCATCCTACACCCTGCAGGAGATCCTGACTGTGAAGTCTGATGACGTAGTAGGACGTGTCAAGACCTACGAAGCGATCATCAAGGGCGACAACATCCCTGAACCCGGTATTCCGGAATCCTTCAAGGTACTGCTCAAAGAGCTGCAGTCCCTCGGCCTGGATGTCAGAGTGCTGCGTGAGGATAATACAGAAGTTGAGATCATGGAAACTGTCGATTACAGCGATACGGATTACCGCTATGAGATGGAAGGAGATTCCAAGGGCTACAACTACAACGAAGAAGAAAATCTGGGCAAGATGGGTTATCAGAAGCAGGAATTCGACTCCGAGAAACAGGAGCTGGTGAACGCAGATGATGATTACACCGAAGATGCTGCAGACGACGGATTTGAGGAATCTTTTGACGAAGAGTAAGCCGAATCGAAGATATGTAAAGGAGTGCCAAGATGTCTGAAACAAAAAACGAAGTTTATCAGCCGATGACGTTTGATGCGATCAAGATCGGACTTGCGTCCCCGGAGAAGATTCGTGAGTGGTCCAGAGGCGAGGTAACAAAGCCTGAGACGATCAACTACAGAACACTCAAGCCCGAACGGGACGGTCTGTTCTGTGAGCGGATTTTCGGACCCAGCAAGGACTGGGAGTGCCACTGCGGCAAATATAAAAAGATCAGATATAAAGGCGTTGTCTGCGACCGCTGTGGTGTTGAAGTAACCAAGTCCAGCGTCCGCAGAGAGCGTATGGGACATATTGAACTGGCAGCGCCGGTTTCCCATATCTGGTATTTCAAGGGAATTCCGAGCCGGATGGGACTGATCCTGGATCTGTCCCCCCGTGTTCTGGAGAAGGTGCTTTACTTTGCTTCCTATATCGTACTGGACAAGGGCGACACCAATCTGGAATACAAGCAGGTTCTTTCCGAGAAAGAATACCAGGATGCAAGAGAAACCTGGGGCAACCGTTTCCGTGTCGGCATGGGTGCAGAATCCATTAAGGAGCTGCTGCAGGCCATCGATCTGGAAACCGAAGCGGTTGACCTGAAAAATGAACTGGTGGATGCAAGCGGACAGAAACGTGCGAGAATCATCAAGCGTCTGGAAGTGGTAGAAGCGTTCCGTGAGTCCGGCAACCGCCCTGAATGGATGATTCTGGATGCCGTACCGGTAATCCCTCCGGATCTGCGCCCGATGGTACAGCTGGACGGCGGACGTTTTGCAACGTCTGACTTAAATGACCTGTACAGAAGAATCATCAACCGTAACAACCGTCTGAAGAGACTGCTGGAGCTGGGTGCTCCGGATATCATTGTTCGCAACGAGAAGAGAATGCTGCAGGAAGCGGTAGACGCTCTGATCGATAACGGCAGAAGAGGCCGTCCGGTAACCGGCCCCGGTAACCGTGCACTGAAATCACTGTCTGACATGCTGAAAGGTAAATCCGGTCGTTTCCGTCAGAACCTGTTAGGAAAGCGTGTTGACTATTCCGGACGTTCCGTTATCGTCGTTGGTCCCGAACTGAAAATTTATCAGTGCGGTCTTCCGAAGGAAATGGCAATCGAGCTGTTTAAGCCTTTCGTAATGAAGGAGCTGGTAAGCAGAGGCATTTCCCAGAACATCAAAAATGCGAAGAAGTTGGTAGAACGGCTGGATACGCAGGTTTGGGACGTTCTGGAAGATGTCATCAAAGAGCATCCGGTTATGCTGAACCGTGCACCTACACTGCACAGACTGGGTATCCAGGCATTTGAGCCGATCCTTGTAGAAGGTAAGGCAATCAAGCTGCATCCCCTTGTTTGTACCGCGTTCAACGCCGACTTCGATGGTGACCAGATGGCTGTACACCTTCCGCTTTCTCAGGAAGCACAGGCAGAGTGTCGTTTCATGCTGCTGTCTCCCAACAACCTGTTGAAGCCTTCCGATGGCGGACCGGTAGCCGTACCTTCCCAGGATATGGTCCTTGGTATTTATTACCTGACCCAGGAGCGTCCCGGTTCTGTCGGCGAAGGAAAATACTTCAAGAGCGTAAACGAAGCCATTCTGGCTTATGAAAATAAAGCCTGCACCCTGCATTCCCGCATCCATGTCCGCATGAGTAAGGTCAACGCAGAGGGCGAGACCGTAACAGGATTCGTAGAATCCACACTGGGCAGATTTATCTTCAACGAGATCCTGCCTCAGGATCTGGGCTATGTAGACCGTACCCAGCCGGAAAACCTCTTAAAGCTGGAGGTTGACTTCCATGTTGGTAAGAAGCAGTTAAAGCAGATTCTGGAAAAAGTAATCAACACCCACGGCGCTTCCAAGACCGCAGAGGTTCTGGATGACGTTAAGGCAATCGGTTACAAGTATTCCACCAGAGCTGCCATGACCGTATCCATTTCCGATATGACTGTGCCTGCACAGAAGGCAGAGATGCTGGCTGAGGCTCAGAAGACTGTAGATAAGATCGGCAGAAACTTCCGCCGTGGTCTGATCACAGAAGAAGAGCGTTACCGTGCCGTTGTCGAGACCTGGCAGGAAACCGATAAAGAGCTGACCGACGTACTGTTAAAGGGTCTGGATAAATACAACAACATCTTCATGATGGCGGACTCCGGTGCCCGTGGTTCCAACCAGCAGATCAAGCAGCTGGCAGGTATGCGTGGTCTGATGGCGGATACAACCGGTCGTACGATCGAGCTGCCCATCAAATCCAACTTCCGTGAAGGTCTGGACGTACTGGAATACTTCATGTCTGCCCATGGCGCACGAAAAGGTATGTCCGATACCGCTCTGCGTACTGCGGACTCCGGTTATCTGACCCGTCGAATGGTAGACGTATCCCAGGAGCTGATCATCCGTGAGATCGATTGTGCAGAAGGCAAGGATAAGATTCCGGGCATGTCTGTAAAAGCGTTCATGGACGGCAAGGAAACCATCGAAGGCTTAAAAGACAGAATTACAGGACGTTATTCCTGTGAAGACATTTATGATAAGGACGGCGAGCTGATCGTCGGTGCAAACCACATGATCACACCCGGCCGTGCAAAACGGATTATGGAAACAGGTGTCAATAAGAAGGGCGAGCCTGTGGAGGAAGTGAAGATCCGTACCATCCTGACCTGTCGTTCCAAGAGCGGTATCTGTGCAAAGTGCTACGGCGCGAACATGGCGACCGGCGAAGCGGTACAGGTTGGTGAAGCAGTTGGTATTATCGCAGCGCAGTCTATCGGTGAGCCCGGTACACAGCTGACGATGCGTACCTTCCACTCCGGCGGTGTCGCTGGTGACGATATCACACAGGGTCTTCCCCGTGTCGAGGAGCTTTTCGAAGCAAGAAAGCCGAAGGGTCTTGCGATTATCGCAGAGTTCGGCGGAACTGCTGTTATTAAGGATACCAAGAAGAAGCGGGAAATTATCATTACCAATAAGGAAACCGGCGAGAGCAAGACTTACCTGATCCCTTACGGTTCCCGTATCAAGGTTGTTGACGGTCAGGAATTAGAGGCCGGCGATGAGCTGACAGAGGGTTCTGTAAACCCGCACGATCTGTTAAAGATCAAGGGCATCCGCGCCGTTCAGGATTACATGCTCCGTGAAGTACAGCGTGTATACCGTCTGCAGGGTGTAGATATCTGTGATAAGCATATCGAGGTTATCGTTCGTCAGATGCTGAAGAAGATCCGCATCGAGGAAAGCGGCGATACCGAATATCTGCCCGGCACAATGGTTGACGTTCTGGATTACGAGGACTTAAACGAAGAACTGATCGCAGCCGGCAAGAAGCCTGCTGAAGGCAAACAGGTAATGCTCGGTATTACCAAGGCTGCTCTGGCAACCAACTCCTTCCTGTCTGCTGCATCCTTCCAGGAAACCACGAAGGTTCTGACGGAAGCAGCGATCAAGGGTAAGGCTGATCCGCTGATCGGTCTGAAGGAAAACGTTATTATCGGTAAGCTGATTCCTGCTGGTACCGGTATGAAACGTTACCGCAATGTCAAGTTAAACACGGATGCGATGATTGCCGCTGAGGAAGCAGAGCGCGCAGCCAGAGCAGAAGAGGAAGCGAGACTTGCTGCAGAAGCTACAGCAGCGGAAAAGAAATCCAAAGAGGATGACGAGCTGCTGGAAGAAACCACTGACGAAGATGTAACCGATGAAGAACTTCCCGAAGAGGAAGCGATTCTGGACGAGGACATCGACGAAGAACTGGACGAGGAAGCCGAAGCAGAAGAAAACGGCGAGGAGTAATCTGACCCGGGCGTTCCATTCAACAATAAAAAGTACACCTTGCAAAAATGCCGGTGTCATAAACAATAGAATGCACGCTCTGCGAACCTTCTATTGTTACAAATGAAGAAACAGAGCAGGCGGATGTTCCTCAAAATGAGCATCCGCCTGTTTTCTTATCGTATAGGAAACTTCGTTTCCATACGATAAGAAACGCTCCGCGCGGATCGCACTGCAGCGGAATGGAAGAATGTCGCTTGCGCGACCCGCCGCAG
>QWCV01000279.1_pt1 | contig 101416 bp, 86 predicted proteins | sample 1972621 | NCBI WGS metagenome assembly QWCV01 (sample SAMN09866699, study PRJNA288562) | Human gut metagenome isolate pre2_stool, whole genome shotgun sequencing... | isolation source: gut | host: Homo sapiens | place: USA: California | reverse complement strand
TCAAAGCATTCAGAACCCAGTTCCGCGGAGTAGGAGACATCAAATTCTTCATGTTCAGACTGGCAACACTATACTCCTGACATCATCCCCACCCACCGGGAAAATCCGCTGACCCCCTTTTGTCCCAAGACACGGCCTTTTGTCCCAAGACACGGCCTTTTGTCCCAAGACACGGCCTTTTGTCCAAAGACACGGCCTTTTGTATTGAGACGAAGGCTATCTGAGCTCGTGAGAAATTTAGACAGGAGAGCGGAAAAGTAGACAGGAGAACGGGAGAACTGGAGCAGACGGTAATGGAGGGGCGGTGTACACACCGCCCGCAATGTCGATTCAGTGACAAATTGACGACGTGGACGTCGTCATCCCAGTCGCACGGTTCCTGTTCCCCGTTCTCCTGTTCTCCTGTCGAAATTTGTCCCAAGTAAGTGACTTATCTGTTTATTCAGAGAAGTTAAACATTACAGAGCGATGACGAGCTTCGAAAGTCTTGCCTCGGAGAGGCTGTTTCTCTTTAACCCCACGATAGCAGGGCAGCGACAGCTGAAACTGCTTTCGTGGGGACTAATCCGTAGGGGAAAGCTTGGTCGGAGACCATGTCTCTGTACTGTCACGGAGCGGCAATAGCGGAAGGCGAGCGACATGGTCTCCGACCAAGCCGTACTGCATCCGGATGCTCCCCACGAAGGCTGTCGGATTGCTACGCAACCTCCAGCCATCATGGGGTTAATGAGAAACAGCCTCTCCGAGGCATCAAGACGGTAGTTCAATAGAGTGTCCGCAGCACTGTGGAATGCCCACGCCACGAAGGAACTATTGTCTTATAAATCGACTACATTGGGAGGTAACGGAGAGGCAACGTGAAGGTAACGGAGAGGCAACGTGAAGGTAACGGGGAGGTAACGTGGAGGTAAGGGGGAGGTAAGGGGGAGGTAAGGGGGAGGTAAGGGGAAGGTAAGGGGAAGGTGACGGTGATGTAATGGTGATGTAACGGGGAGGTAACGGGGAGATAACGGGGTGAGGTAACGGGGAGGTGACGGGGAGGTAACGGGGAGGTGACGGGGAGGTGACGGGGAGGTGACGGGGAGGTAATGGGGAGGTAATGGAGAGGTAATGGAGAGGTAATGGAGAGGTAACATTATTTTAACACAATTTAGTTGGGGCTTAGGCTTTTTTTTCTTAATTTTGTGGCTGAAATGAGTCTTTAGTGTCAAGCATTATTCAACAGTCTGAACAATACTATGATATTATAATAGAAACCACGGAAATACTAATAAAACCTAAATACAAAATTATGAAGAAACTTTTACTAACAATTGCATCTGTAGCAATGGCTATTGCAGCCTCTGCAACGGACTACACGCTGTTCGACATCGCGAACAAAGGAACCTGGACCGAGGAGGGCACCGGTTTCAAATGGACCGATGGAGAGTTCACCATCACGACGGATAAGGGTAGCTACAACAGCAACCTCGTATCGCCTATTGCCTATGACTTCTCATGGCGCGTTTATAAGGGCTCGAACTTTACCATCACTTCGAAGACTGTAGACATGAAGTCAGTAGTCATAACCTACGATGACTACGTGTATAACGGTACAGATTATGTTGGACCTATGTCCTTTGGTGAAGGATGGACCGGAGCAATATCCGACCACACCTATACCATCAACAATGCCGCAGGTTCAAAGACCTTCACAGCATCGCCCTACGAGAAGCAGGTTCGTATCAAGAAATTAATAGTTAGCACCGAGGTAAAAGAAGGAGGTGACACACCTAATCCCCCGGCAGAAGGCGTTACATTCGTAAAGGCTACTACCCTTGAAACAGGTTCGTATGTGTTCGTATGTGACGGTAAGATCGGTACGCCTGCTTCCGCAAGTGCGACGTTCGGTCGTATTGCTCTTGCAGATGCTACAATCGATGGCGACAATGTAAAGACAGATGCAAAAAATGCTTTCGAGATTACAGTTGCAGATGGGAAGGCCACTATCAAGGATGCAGAGGGCCGTTTCTACAGCATGGATAACGAACATCTTTCAAACTTCCAGTTCTATAAGGATGAGAACCAGTATAACTATTGGACATTCGCTTTTGATGGCGACAAAGTGAAGTTTACTAACGCTGTGAATACAGATTGCTTCATTTGCCAGAGCAAGGGAGATAAGGGTACTTTCTATACTAATATCGCACCTGCCAAGGCTCCCACAGAGTTCAATCTGCCCGTTCTGTACAAGAAGGCTGATGGCAGCGGCGTTGCCAACATCGCAGTCGAGAACAATGGCGAGGCTGTTTACTACAACCTGCAGGGCGTTCGCGTAGAGAACCCCGTAAAGGGCCTGTATATCGTGGTAAAGGGAGGCAAGAGCCAGAAGGTAATGTTCTAATCGGGAACAACGCGATAATATTAAGGGAAGGGTGTCATTCGGCACCCTTCTGTTATTTAGAGGCGTAGGGGGGATATTTGACGACGCGAGTATTCTTATAATTGGCGACGTGGACGTCGCCATCCCAGTGGCTCATCCCGGTATGCGGACTGGAGTGACGACGTCCACGTCGTCAATATATTGGCGGTGGGGACACCGCCCCTCCAGTAGCGTGGACGTCACCAACGTGCACATCGTCAGCGTGGACGTCGACAGGGAGGCATACACAGGGAGGCATCATTCTTTTTGTTTGCATTTGTGGCGGGAATTTATTAGCTTTGCATTTTAAACGGATAATCAACGTCAGGATATGGAGCGAAGCAGTGATTTGACGGGAACTATTGGTACTTTGACTCGTGTCGAGGAAAGCAATGGCAATATGAAACCACGCATCCTCATAATCTACACGGGCGGGACCATCGGTATGACCGAGAACCCCGCGACCGGCCGTCTCGAGCCTTACAATTTCGCGAATCTGATTGAAAACGTTCCCAAACTGCGGCGTCTGGATTTCAATATCGATTACTATCAGTTTGACGTTCCGGTGGATTCTTCGGCCATCAATCCGAACCATTGGGTGACGATGGCGCACATCATCGAGGACACATACGACCAGTATGACGGCTATGTGGTGCTTCACGGCACCGATACAATGGCCTACACGGCGTCAATGATGAGTTTTATGCTGGAGAATCTGCGCAAGCCGGTGGTGATAACCGGCAGCCAGCTCCCGATAGGGGAGGTGCGGACAGACGGCGAGGAAAACCTGATCACTTCGCTGCAGGTGGCAGCCGAGCGGACTCCCGAGGGAGAACCGATGATACAGGAGGTGTGCATACTGTTTGAAAACTATCTATGGCGCGGCAACCGAAGCACCAAGTACTCGGCCGACAACTTCAACGCCTTCAAGAGCAACAATTTCCCGCGCCTGGCTAAGATAGGCTTAGGCATCAGTTTCCGCAGGGATGTGCTGTGGCGTCCAAGGGAGAACAAACCGCTGACAGTGCATTACGGCATCGATTCGCATGTGATATATCTGAGTCTGTTCCCCGGCCTGAACGAATCGATAATGCGTTATATGCTTGAGGCTCCGGACCTGCGCGGGGTGGTGCTGAAGACTTTCGGTGCCGGCAACGCCCCGACCGACGACTGGTTCATCAGCACCCTGAAGGAAGCCGTGGACCGCGGCCTTGTGATAGTGAACGTGACGCAATGCCACAACGGCATGGTGGATCCGTACCGTTACGAGACCGGCGAGGGACTGAGTCGCGCCGGCGTGATTCCGGGCAAGGACCTTACGAGCGAGGCCGCGATAACGAAGCTGATGTTCCTGTTCGGCCAGGGATATGACCGCGAGGAAGTGAAGCGGCTGATGGAGATTCCGCTTGTGGGCGAGATGCACGCGTAAGGGTCAACGCTACATCTCAGGGGATGGAAATGACAAACACCGTTGCCAAGCGGGAGCCGGGTCTGAACCGTCAGATACTCGCCCTGGCCCTCCCCGCGATAATAAGCAACATCACCGTCCCGCTGTTGGGGCTGTGCGACACGGCCGTGGCGGGACATCTGCCCGAAGTGGCGGCAATCGGAGCCATATCCGTCGGCTCCATGATGATCAATGTGTTTTGCTGGCTGTTCGGTTTTCTGCGCATGGGCACCACGGGACTGGTGGCGCAGGCATACGGCGCTCGCAACCGCGGACGCTGTCTCGACATATTGCGCAAGACGCTGTGGGCTGCCGTCATAGGTGGCATCGTGGTCATCGTGGCGCAAGTGCCGCTGTGGAACGCGCTGATGGCGCTGATGGCGCCTGACGGCGACGTGCAGGAGCTGACGCGGCAATATTACAGGATATGTGTATGGGGCGTGGCGCCGCAATTGGTGATCATGACCTTGACCGGGTGGTTTATCGGACTGCAGAACACCCGTGTGCCGATGTGGATAGCAATTGGCGTGAACGTGGTGAATGTGACGCTCAACGTGCTGTTGGGACTCGTGTTGGGCTACGGCGTGCGCGGCGTGGCTATGGGTACGACCGTTTCCAACTGGATGGGATGTGTGGCAGCCGTTGTAGTATGCCTGAACTGGGTTCGCGGCAGGAACGGGGTGTTACGGCAGCTGACGGAGCATCGCGACGGGCGCGTGGCCTGGAAGGAACTGTTCGGGATGAACGGCTATCTGTTCGTACGCTCCGCGTGCATCATGGCCGTGTCGCTGTCCATGACGGCATATAGCGCCAGGATGGGAGCTGTCTCTTTAGCCGCGAACGCCGTGATGATGCAGTTCTTTCTGCTGTTCAGCTATTTTATGGACGGATTCGCCTTTGCCGGCGAGGGATTGGTTGGAAAATATCATGGAGCCGGCAATGCGGGCATGATGCGGCGCAGTGTGCGCGCGTTGCTGAAGTGGGGGGCATGGATGGCCGTGATATTCTTCACGGTATACGCGCTGTTCACTCCGCAGATTACGGGATTGCTGACGGATAAAAGCGTGGTGGTGGAGCATGTGGAGCATCTTAAGGTGTTCGTGATGCTGTTGCCGCCGCTGACCGTATTGGCCTTCATATTCGACGGCATATATATCGGGTTGGGGCGCACCGGCGTCATGATGTGGTCGGCGATAGCCGGCATGGCATTGTTTTATGCCATAACAGGTGTGAACGGACTGAAGCAGGACGGAACGGCCGTGCTGTGGCTGGCTTTTGAGGCCTACTTGGTGCTTCGCGGCGTATGGCTGGCAACCTTTTACGCCGTGGATGGCAAAAAAATGGCGAAAATTTCGTAAATTTGCACAACGGGTGCAAAATACCCGGGATAAAGCATAGATGGAAGAAACGAATAGCGGCTATAGGGCGATACGCATAGGAGACCCGTCGGACTGGCGATTGGTGATGGTGATCGGTGCCGGCGGCATCGAGACGTATCTGCGCAATGTGGAAAATCCGATGGACAAGGTCGAGACATTGTTCCGCGAGGAATGGGACGGTGACACGTCGACCTTGCTGGAGCGTGTGGAGAGTGCTGTGTACGACCATCCTCAGTTGCTCGACGACTTTGCCGCCGACATAGCGATAGAGACGCCCAAGGCGTTGTGGATTCCCGAGAAAATAGTGGAAAAGGGTGAGGAATCGGATTCCGAGGACGAGACGCCGACTGTGGAGAAGATATACAACACCGTGTACGAAGCCGCCGAGGAGGACATAATGCAGGACTATGTGGACGGCAAGGTGTGCGCCTACACGCTCGTGCCGGGCTTGCAGGCATTCCTGCAGCGCACGTTCCCAGGCGCGCGGATACGCTGCCACCAGTCGGTATTGGTGAAGCGCCTGTGCGACAGGGTGGTGGATATGCCCCGCGTGTACATAGACATACGCAAGGGATGGGCCGATTTCGTGGTGTTCGACGGCGCGAAGCTGCTGATGGCCGTGAGTCACGAATGGCGCGCGCAGGAAGATATGCGTTATCATTTGTTTAATCTGTTGGACGTGTACGACATCGACCCGAAGGGGGTGCATGTCAGCCTGTCAGGAATGCGCGACGAGAAGAACGCGCTGATGCAGGCGTTGCGCAGCGACGTGGCGTATGTGATGAAAACGTTAGTGCCCGGCATAGCCTCCAAGACGGGTATGTCGCTTGTGGCGTCGCTGCTGATGAGAAGCGAGAAGTAGTGATAAGTGACAAGTGACGAGGTAAGGTAGAAATAAGAAAGACTGGATGAGGATAATAAGAGGGAAATATGGCCGCCGTCGGTTTGACGTGCCGAAGAACATCACGGCGCGTCCTACTACGGACTTTGCGCGCGAGAACCTGTTCAATGTGCTGGAGAACCGCGGCGAGATAGAGGATATGGCGGTGCTGGACCTGTTTGCCGGCACGGGAGCGATATCGTGGGAATTCGTGTCGCGCGGCGCTCGTGAGGTAACCGCCGTAGAGGAAGCTCCCGTGCAGGCACGTTTCATCCTGTCGGTGCAGGAGAAATTAGGCGACAAGACGTTGCGGCTGTTTCGCGGCGACGTGTTCCGCTATCTGGAGCGTCCCCGCGGTGAATACGATGTGGTATTCGCCGACCCGCCGTACGATCATCCTCGTTTCGGCGAGATACCGGGCCTGATACTCGGGTCGAGCGCAGCAAAACCCGGAGCATTGGTGATAGTGGAGCATTCCTCGAAATTCGATTTCAGCGATATGCCCGAATTTACCGAGAAACGTGAATACGGCAGCGTGAACTTCAGCTTCTTCCGGAAGAAGGCTCCGGAACAGTAATATGGAAGGTTAAGGTATAATCAGACAGAATACTCAGAATAAAGATGGACAATAAGATAATACTGGACAGGATAGAGGACGCCATTGAGGATTTCCGCAACGGCAAAATGGTGATAGTGGTGGACGACGAGGACCGCGAGAACGAAGGTGACCTGATCATGGCCGCCGAGAAAATCACCCCCGAGGACGTGAACTTCATGCTGAAGAACGCCCGCGGCGTGCTGTGCGCGCCCATCACTCAGGAGCGTTGCCGCGAACTGAAACTGGAGAAGCAGGTGGAGGACAACACCTCGATGCTCGGCACTCCGTTTACGGTGACTGTCGACAAGCTGGAAGGGTGCTCCACCGGCGTGAGCGCAGCCGACCGCAGCGCCACGCTGCGCGCCCTGGCCGACCCCGCGTCGGTGCCCGAGACCTTCGGACGCCCCGGACATGTCAATCCGCTGTATGCCCAGGACCGCGGCGTGCTGCAGCGCGCCGGACACACCGAGGCCGCAGTGGATCTGTGCCGTCTGGCCGGACTCGAACCCGCCGGCGTGCTGATGGAGATAATGAACGAGGACGGCACAATGGCCCGTCTCCCCGAGCTGCGCAAGTATGCCGACGAATGGGGACTGAAGTTGGTCAGCATCGCCGATCTGATAGCATACCGTCTGCAGAACGACTCATTGGTGGAGCGCGGCGAGGAAGTAGACCTTCCCACCGCCTACGGACATTTCCACCTGATACCCTTCCGTCAGAAGGACAACGGACTGGAGCATGTGGCCCTGATCAAAGGCGACGTGACGGGCGACGAACCTGTATTAGTGCGCGTGCATTCCAGCTGCGCCACCGGCGACATATTCGGCTCGATGCGCTGCGAATGCGGCGAACAGCTGCACAAGTCCATGCAGGCGATAGACAAGGAGGGACGCGGCGCCGTGATATACCTCAACCAGGAGGGGCGCGGCATCGGACTGATGGAGAAGATAAAGGCCTATAAGTTGCAGGAGAACGGCATGGACACCGTCGACGCCAACCTGCACCTCGGCCACAAGGCCGACGAGCGCGACTACGGAGTGGGAGCCAACATCCTGCATTCGTTGGGAATACGGAAAATGAAACTGATGACCAACAACCCGATGAAGCGTATCGGTCTGGACGGCTACGGCCTGGAGATTACCGAGATAATCCCGCTGGAGATAGAGCCCAACGAGTACAACCGGTTCTACATGAGGACCAAGAAGGAAAGGATGGGACATCAATTACACAAAGTGTAATTGATGGAAGTTGAAAGAGTTTAGAAAGTTTAGAAATTTAAGAGAATAGTGTAAATAAGGGTAGTGATGAGGCGGACAATAACAGCAGGAGTGGTAGCGGCGATGGCGGCAGTGGCAGCTATGGCTTTCGGAGCCGGTGCCGAAAAGAGGGCTTTGGGCCACGATGATTTCGACAACTGGAAGGGTGTGACCAACTACGGCGTGAGCCGCAACGGCGCGTGGGCGGCGTATGCCGTCAATCCGCAGGAGGGTGACGGCGAGCTGTACTTCCGCAACGTGAAGACCGGTAAAAGCGTGATGATACCGCGCGGCTACAAGCCTCAGTTTACCGCCGACGGCAAATATGGCGTGGCGTTGATCAAGCCTCAATACTCCAAGACCCGCAAAGCCAAGATAGCCAAGAAGAAAGACCATGAGATGCCGACCGACTCCCTGGCTATGGTCGATCTGGAGACCCTGAAGGTAGAGAAGGTGGCCGACGTCAAGAGCTATAAGTTGGGACGCGACGGCGGCGACTGGGTGGCCTGGGTATCGACCGATACCGCATATATCAAGGCCAAGGAGCTTAAAGACAAGGATATAAACCGTCCCATCGTGATGTACGACATGGAGACGGGCCAGAAGCGCGCCATCAAGTACGTGAAGGACTTCGTGTTCTCGCGCGATGGCGGCAAATTGGCGCTGAGCATTGAGAAACCTGAGAAGGACACGATAGCCACCAACGGCGTGGGAATGGTGTTCTTTCCCGACACGAGCTATGTGCTGATAGACCGTGACAAGAAATTTTACGGTACGCCCGTATTGGATTATGCCGGCGAAAAATTGGCCTATACCTGCAGCGACGACACCGTGAAAAGCGGCACCAAGGACGTGAAGATATTCGTGAGCGACCTTCGCCACGAGATGCGCAGCCCGCGCGAGGTAGTGATGAGCTATAAGGACCGTCAGGGCAACGTGCTGCGGCCCAACGAATACACGACGCCCAAGTTCTCGCACAACGGCAAACGGCTGATAGGGGGCGTGGCACCGGTGATAGCGCCCGACGACACGACCATCTACGACTTCGAGACCGGTAAGCTCGACATCTGGCGCTGGGACGCACCCATGACTCCGCCGCAGGAGAAACATAATCTTGACGACATCAAAAAGGTGTCTTATCCGGTTGTCGTGAATCTTGACAACGGCAAGCAGACACTGCTGACCGACAATCTGCTGGAGACAGTGGAACCCGGCGACCGCTGGGACAGCGACTGGGTATTAGTCGTAGACCGCAATGAATCCGTGGTCAGCGAGCAGTGGAACTACTTCGCGCCCACGCGGATGTATGTGATGAACGTGAACACCGGCGAGAAGCGCGAGGTGGGCAAGTTCATGCTGGACCAGCAGCCCCAGCTGTCGCCCAGCGGCAACTATGTGGCATGGTTCGACAACCGCACCTGGAACGTTTACGACATAAAGAACAACCGCACGGTCGACGCCGGCAAGGATGTGCCCGAGCCGCTGTGGGACACTCTCGACGAGCATCCCTCGCCCTCGATGGCATGGGGCAGCGCCGGATGGAGCAAGGACGACGGCCGATTCTTAGTTTACGGCAAGTGTGACATCTGGAGCCTCGACCCGAAAGGGGAGGCCAAGCCCGTGAACCTGACCAAAGGGAAAGGAGAAGCCGACGGAGTCCGTATCCGTTACAAGGAACTTGATCCCGAACACCGCTATCTCAGCGACGGCGACGTGATGACACTGTCGCTGTACGATTACAAGGATCATTACTACGGCATGGGCTGGATGCGCTACGGCAAGAACGACACGCCTCACTTCGAGGTGCTGGACGGCCACGAATACAGCTATGTGCGCAAGGCCAAAGACGCCCCGGTCTATACCTGGACACGCGGCAATTTCTCCGAGATTCCCGAGGTGTGGCTGAGCAAAGGAACGGCTTTTGAGAAAGCGCAGAAACTGACGCAGGTCAGCGACCAGCTCACGGACGTGAAGTGGGGCACGGCGCGGCTTGTGAAATGGTATGCCTACGACGGCAAGCCGACCGAAGGAGTGCTCTACGTGCCCGATGACCTCGACACCTCCAAGCAGTATCCGATGCTGTGCGTGTTCTACGAGACGGGTACGGAGGACCTGTACAGCCACTACACCATGCAGCCCTCGTGGAGCTGGGTGAACTATGGCTTCTATGTCAGCCGCGGGTATGTGGTGTTCGTGCCAGATATCCATTACACCTCCGGACGTCCCGGCGAGGACGCGTACAATTACGTGTGTAGCGGCGTGGAGGAGATGTGTCGCCGCTATCCCTGGATCAACAAGGACAAGGTGGGCATCGACGGCCAGAGCTGGGGCGGCTATCAGACAGCCTTCCTGGTGACCCGCACCAATATGTTCGCCTGCGCCGGGTCGGGCGCTCCGGTGTCGAACATGACGTCGGCCTACGGCGGCATACGCTGGGAGTCGGGCGACTCACGCCAGGCCCAGTACGAGCAGGGTCAGAGCCGTATCGGCGGCAATCTGTGGGACAAGACCCAGCAGTACATAGCCAACTCGCCGGTGTTCTATGCCAACCGCGTAAACACACCGCTGCTGATAATGCACAACGACAACGACGGCGCGGTGCCATGGTATCAGGGCATAGAGATGTTCATGGCCCTGCGACGCCTGCAAAAGCCCGTGTGGATGCTGCAGTACAACGGCGAAAGCCACAACATCAAGGCGCGCAAGAACCGCAAGGACATCACAAAGCGTCTGCAGCAATTCTTCGACCACTATCTGAAGGACGACCCTATGCCTATGTGGATGAAGGATGGCGTGCCTATGATCAGAAAGGGTCAGGAATTCGGATTCGAACTGATTGAGGAGAAATGATCCGGTTCGTAAACGCAAAGATCAATATAGGACTCCGTGTGGTCGGCAAGCGCCCGGACGGCTACCACAATCTGGAGACACTGTTCTATCCGGTAGGCGTTTATGCCGGGAGCGCGGAGAATCCCGAATCGTTCGGCGATGTATTGGAGATAACTCCTGTCGACACGCCGGGATTCAGAGTCGAAATGCGTGGCCGGGCAGTAGACTGTCCGCTTGAAAAGAATCTTGTTTACAAGGCTGCGAAGCTATATTTTGACGAACTGGCCACACCCGGATTCGGCGCGCGGATAGTGCTGGAGAAGCATCTGCCGGACGGCGCGGGACTTGGAGGGGGTAGCGCCGACGCCGCCTTTACGCTAAAGGGACTGTCGGAACTCGACGCGGATGCCGACGACGAGACGTTGGCAAGGCTGGCTCTGCGGTTGGGTGCCGACTGTCCCTTTTTCATTTACAACCGGCCTATGTATGCCGAAGGTGTCGGCGAACTGCTGGAGCCGGCGCCGGGCATCGACCTGAAGGGATGCTGGATCACGATAGTGAAGCCGAGAATTTACATATCGACCAAGGAGGCGTTTGCCGGAATACATTGCCGACCGTCGGAAACAGATCTGCGAAAGTTGGCGGGCAAGCCCTTGGATGATTACATATCGGTGGCCGTCAACGACTTCGAGGCGAGTGTGTTTCCCGCGCATCCCGAACTGCCGGCCATCAAGCGCAGACTGTATGATATGGGCGCGAAATATGCGTCGATGAGCGGCAGCGGCTCGTCGATATACGGCATATTCACCGACCGCGAGCTTGCCGCGACGGCAAGACGCGAATTTATGCATGACGGAACTATCGAGGCTTCATACTTGTTAAAAATGTGAGGGACCTGATTGTGAAGCCGTTCATATCCCGGTCGCATTCCAGTCGCAGGGATAGAAATCTCACAGCCGGGTTATAAAAAACCGATAAATTGTTGCGTAGAGTCCGTAATTAACATTTATTGGCATAAAATTTGTAAGACATGAGACATAATAAAAAGCGCCGTCATCAGGATAACGGCACGCAACATCCCGGAACGGGTCAAAGGAATATGGAAGAAAACACTACAAATAAGAATGCACAGGAAGCGCCTGAGAACGACGTGGTTGTAGACGAAGTGAACAGCACTCCGGCCGAGGAACAGGAGGCCGGGAACGTCGTGGCCGAAGGCGCCGACGAGGAACTGAGCGAGGAAGCGAAGCTCCGGAAGGAAGTGGACGAACTCAAGGGAAAACTGGACAAGGCCAAGAACGACGAGCTGTATCTGCGCGCCGAGTTCGACAATTTCCGCAAGCGCACGCTGAAGGAGAAAGCCGAGCTGATCAAGAACGCCGCCGAATCGGCCTTCAAGGGGCTGCTGCCCGTGGTTGACGACATGGAGCGCGCATTGGCTCACAGCGACGATACGACCGACCCCAAGACGCTGCGCGAGGGGATGGAGCTGATATACAAGAAGCTGAAGAAATACATGGAGCAGAACGGAGTGAAGGAGATGGAAACCACCGGCAATCCGTTCGACGCCGACAAGGCGGAGGCCATAGCCATGGTGCCCGCACAGTCCGACGACCAGAAGGGCATGGTGATTGACACCGTGGGAAAAGGATATACTATAAACGATAAAGTGCTGCGCCACGCTAAGGTAGCCGTCGGACAGTAAGAAACAAGGAGCCGGAATTATGGCAGACGAGAAAAGAGATTATTATGAGGTGCTTGGCGTCAGCAAGGACGCGACCCCGGAAGAAATAAAGAAAGCGTATCGCAAGATGGCGGTCAAGTACCATCCTGACCGCAATCCGGGCGACAAGGCTGCCGAGGAGAAATTCAAGGAGGCCGCGGAAGCCTACGACGTGTTGAGCGATACGGAGAAGCGCGCCAAGTACGACAAGTTCGGCCACTCGATGGGTCCGCAGGGCTTCGGTGGCGGAGGCGGCTACGGCGGTTTCGGCGGCGGAATGTCGATGGAGGATATCTTCGCCCACTTCGGCGACATCTTCGGCGGACATTTCGGCGGGGCTGACTTCGGCGGCTTCGGCGGGGCTGCGGGCGCACGTCCGCGCCGGCACGTAAACAAGGGCACCGACCTTCGCATCACCGTCAAGGTGACGCTGAAGGACATCAAGGAGGGCGTCGACAAGAAGCTGAAGATTCCGATGCAGGTGGCATGTCCCCACTGCAAGGGCACCGGCGCCAAGGACGGCACGGCGTTCCATACGTGTCCGCGATGCAACGGTTCGGGTTATGTGACCACCGTGCAGCAGACCTTCATGGGCGCGATGCAGAGCCAGACCGTATGTCCCGAATGTAACGGCGAAGGAAAGATCGTAACCGAGAAGTGCCAGTATTGCAACGGCACGGGCGTGGAGAAGAAGGAGGAGATAGTGAGCTTCCACATTCCCGCCGGCGTAGAGGACGGCATGGTGCTGACATTGCGCGGCAAGGGCAACGCCCCCCGTGGTGGCGGCGTGAACGGCGACCTGCTGATCAAGATACAGGAGGAGAAGGATCCCGAACTGATACGCGACGAAAGCGACCTGATCTATAACCTGATGCTGGACTTCCCGACGGCTGCGTTAGGCGGTCAGGCAGAGGTGCCGACCATCGACGGACGCGCACGCCTGAAGATAGCCCCCGGAACGCAGCCCGGCAAAGTGCTGAGACTCCGCGGCAAGGGTCTGCCTAAGATGAATTCCAGCCACGTGGGCGACCTGCTGGTCAACGTGATGGTCTATGTGCCCGAGAATCTGACCGACACCGAGAAGGCAGCCATCGAAAGCCTGAAGGACGCACCGAACATAGTGCCCACCAAATCGACTTCCGACCGCATCTTCTCGAAGCTGCGCCATATCTTCTCGCGCGAGAAGGAAGGAGAGTAAGGGGAGTTTAAAGAGTTGAAAGAGTTTAGAAAGTTAAGATAATAGCTAAGACGATAAAATCAGGACCCGTCAGAGATGTCTGGCGGGTCCTGCTTTTTTAATTGATAGAATCGGGAGAATCAGGATAATCAGGATTCCGGTCAGAATGTGAGGGCGCCGGTGGCGATGAGGATGATGGAGGCGAGGGCCATGAGGCTGAGGATGACGAACACCCAAAGCTCGGGGATGGTGAAGTGGTGGCGCCACGATTGCGACCAGGGGAGCCGGACGCCGAGGTAGCGGTTCTTCTCATGGCCGCACTTGAAGTAATAGAATGTGCCGGCCACGTAGAATATCGAGGTGGCCATAAGTCCGGGACCTGAGGAATAGAGCATCCAGAGGCACGACAGGATGCAGAGCAACGCCACGGGAATGGTGTGGCGCAGACCGTTGGCCTTGTGCAGTCCTAATTTGAACAGATACAGGGCGCTGAACAGGTAGCAGGGCAGTATCATCATGCCGGTGATGTTGAGGGCCGCCATATAGACGTCGTCGGACATGATGACGATGAACAGGAAGATGTTCATGGCGATGCTGGACACGCGGAGTCCGAACGCCGGCATGGCGTGACGGTTCAGTTTCATGAACACCGACGGCAGGATTCCGGCCTGGGCGGCCTCCATGGGAACCTGCGCGCATACCAGTGTCCATGACACCCACGAGCCGAGTACGGAGATTATGACCGATATGATGACGAACCAATAGGCCCATTCGCCCGACACTCCGCGCAGCAGATAGGCCACGGAAGGGTCCTTAAGGTCTGACAGTCCGGCACGCGACAGTATGCCGAAAGCCAGTACCGAGACGCCGACATACAGAATCCAGGCCGAGAAGAAACCGAGCACTCCGGCGCGGCTCACATCCTTGGGACGCTTTGCGCGCGCCGACATCATCACGGCGCCCTCGATGCCGATGAAGCACCACAGGGTCACCATCATGGAGTTGCGTACCTGGCTCCAGAAGGGAGTGCCGGCGCCTGCGCCCGACAGGTTGGATTCGATAGTCGGCATGTTGCAGTAGATGAACAGCAGCACGATGATAAGCACTATGGGAATCAGCTTGAACACCGTCATGATGTTGTTGAGCTGCTTGGCGGTCTTCATTCCGTTGCTGACCAGGAAGTACATGAACCATATCAGTACAGTGCCGAATATGGCCAGACCCCATCCGTGGTCAAGCAAAACGGGGATGAAGGCACCGAAGCTGTCGTTGAGCATGACGGCGTATGCGATGTTGGCGAAACATACGCACAGCCAGTAGCCCCAGGCCATGTTGAAACCGGCGTAGTTGCCGAATCCGGCCAGTGCGTACTGGTAGATGCCGGCGTTGAGTTCGGGGCGTTTGGTTGACAGCTGGCGGAAGGTGTACAGCAGCGAGAGCATTGCCACGGCCGTGACGATCCATGCCACGAGGCAGGGGACGAGACCGGCTTCGGAGCCGATGTTCTGCGGGATATTGAAGATGCCGGAGCCGACCATCATGCTGAATACGATGGCCGAGAGGCCTCCGATGCCAAGACGGCGCAGGGGCGCGGCGGTTGAAACGGTAGACTGCGAAGTCTGAACGTCAGGTGTGTTCATTAATCAGATGCTAAGTAAACAAACAACAGGTTGCTATCAGTTGCAGCGTTTTAGATGTCCTCGGCCTCGATGGCTGCTGTCACTTTCTTCAAGGCATGATGATACGAAGCCTTGAGGGCGCCGACCGAGGTGCCGAGCACTTCGGAAATCTCCTCATACTTCATTTCGTCGTAATACCGCATGTTGAACACGAGCCGTTGCTTCTCCGGCAGGGTCAGGATGGCCTTCTGGAGTTTGAGCTGGAGCTCGTCGCCGTCGAAATATGGGTCGCTTTCCAAAGTGGACATCAGGTATGAATCCTCGGGACCTACGATACTGTTGCGCTGCTTATCCTTATTTATAAAATTAATAGCTTCGTTAACCGCGATTTTGTAAAGCCACGTCGACAGTTTTGCGTCGCCGCGGAAATTGTGGATGTTGGTCCACACCTTCATGAATGATTGCTGCACCAGGTCGTTTGCGTCATCGTGCGACGCGACCATCTTGCGTATAAGCCAATAGAGTTGCTCGCCGAACGTCTCCATCAGCGTGCGGAATGCCTGCTGAGCCGTCGACGGCTCCTTGAGGTCACTCACCAGTTTGGCTTCATCTATGGGTGCTTTGTATGCCACAATCCGTTATTGGGTATAAACTCCGTTATGGGCTATATATTCCCGGTTCATCCCGTAAAATTATATAAAAAATCCGAGCTTGCGTCAGTTTCTAAGAAAATTTAACAAAAAAGATACTGATACTGCCTGAATTCCCTCCCTCAATGAACCGGCTTGCCTCGGAGAGGCTGTTTCTCAATAACCCCACGATGGGCGGTGACAGCTACAGCTGGCACTGGCCTTCGTGGGGGCTACCGGCACGATACAGCTTGGTCGGAGACCATGTCTTTGTACTGCCAGATGTGACGATGCTAAGGCGAGCGGCATGGTCTCCGACCAAGCTGAGAGATACACGGCTGTTCTCCCCACGAAGTCTGTCGGGACGAGTCCTGCAGCCATCGTGGGGTTATTGAGAAACAACCTCTCCGAGGTATCGATATGCTTGTGCTATCAGTTCCGGACTATGATAATCTAATAATCTCAACATGCGAAAGTTCAATTACCAGCATATATGCAACGAAAGCGGCCGGTTTCACAACCAGCCGCTTTCAAGTGTTTTTCATAATACTTTTTCGAACTAACCTAACATCATGAAACGATTTCTTATACCTCTATAACATCAGCCGTGGGGAATGGTTCACATGAAGTAAAAAATTTTTTTAGATTAAACCAAAAAGACCTCGAAAAGTCTTATATGATATAAAGAATACGAACGATGGGGAAAGAACTAAATAAGGAAGAGCAGATGCTTCTGGACCGGTTCGGGCGCAAAGGCCCGTGGAAAGTGCCGGAAGGATATTTTGCGCAGATGATGACGGAGGTTGAGGGCAAGCTGTCCGAACAGCCTCAGGAACAGCGATATGTGGAGATGACGCGCTGGCAGAAGCTGAAGCCGTACGTGTATCTCGCGGCCATGTTCCTCGGAATATGGGTGATGATGAATGTGTTCGACCGCGTGATGACCAGTAGGGAGCTGAATCTGGACAATCCTCCGGAGCAGTATGCGCAGCTGATGGAGAAAGCGGTGGAGCAGGATGCCGTCTACATACCGACAAGCCTGATGTCCGAGATGGAAACGGAAGACGCCGTGCTTTCGGAATTCACCGATATGAACGAATTCGTGGAGGCCTTCAACGAGGCCGGCGCGACGGACCAGAATCTGGAATGATATGAAGAAGATAGTCTATATAGTGATAATCACGCTGTTGGCGGGTGTCCTGCCAGGCTATGCGCAGGACAAGCCGAAGAAAAGCCGTGCGGAGATGCACAAGGAAATGGTGGAGTTCAAGACCAAGTACATAGCCCAGGAGATGGAACTGACCGACGAGCAGAAGGAAAAGTTCGCTCCGCTGTACGAGCAGATGGACCGGGAGCGCTGGCAGCTGTTCCGCGAGACACGCGCGCTGGAAAAGAAGCTGAAGAATGACAAGACCGCCACGGATGCCGATTACGAGGCAGCCGTAAAGGCCATGAATCAAGCCAGGGAAAAGGGCGCGGAAATAGACAAGAACTACAACGAGAAGTTCAAGAAGTTTCTGAGCGCCAAGCAGCTGTATAAGATGAAGGAGGCCGAGGACGCATTCAATCAGCGCATGATGAAGATGCGCATGAAACGCAAACAGAAGATGAAGTCCGGCAAGCATCAGAAAGCGCAGCAAATGCGCGCTAAATAATCCAGTGAATTAATTGACCGCAGCGCGGTCCTATTGTAATTCGGTATGAAAACATACGGTATCATTAGAAAGGCGTTCGCCACGATCGCCTTTTTTTGTTTAATGGGGGCGCCGGTATGCGACAATGCTTATGCGGCACCGGTAAAGAAGAAACCCGCAGTGACCCAAACGACCGGTAAAAAGAATAACCAGGGAAAGACCATGAAAAACACATTCGCGGTACCGGATTTCGCGTATCCGGAGACGGTGATGAAGAACGCGCGCAGCGAATACGCCAAGGCTCTGAAGGGCGGCGACAGCCAGAGGGCGCTGCAAGGCGCCATACAGCTCAGCGTGGCCTCCGGTCTCGTGAATTCCGAAAGGAATGTGAACGAGAACATAGCGCGCTTCGACACGTTGACCAACACCTTGCCGGCACCATGGAACGCCATGTCGTTGATAGCCCAGGCAGAACTGTATAACAGTATATATCAGTCTGACGAATGGAACTTCAACCAGCGCAGACTGCCGTTGGACCGGTTTCCCGATAACGTGCTGGCATGGAGCAAGGATATGTTCGCCATCCGTACGCAGCAATGCGTGGAACGCGCTGCTGATATTGCCGGAATAGGGAACTACGGCATCTCCGATGTGGCAGGAGTGCTGAAGGATACAAAAGACGCCATCGCCGCCAGGATGACGGTGAGCGATTTCGTGCGTTTTGCCGGCGCCCAGGCTCTGGATGTATATGCCGACAAAATCGAGCCGCTCAGATTCGGCGACATTACCGAACTGACCGAAGCGCAGAAATGCGGAGAATTGCAGCAGAAACTGCTGGGAGAGGGGGAGAAGGTAAATAAAGAGAAAGGAAACATCGAGTTAGCCTCGGAGTTCGCTTACCGCGTATGGCAGAATATGGAAAACAGGGAAGCGAAACAGAAATATCTTGAGCAATGCTACAAGGAATACGGCAACACGGCATACGGTGCGTATTTCGTGGGCGCGTATCTGCGCGATCTTACAAGGATAGACGAGGACCGGACAGATGAGGAGAACGAGGCCGGAAGCGCAGCCGCGAACAAGAGTAACCGCGAGGCTCTTGAAATAGCCACACGCTATAACAACGCATTTCCCACGGCGCGGGGCAACGGCGAGGTGCGCGCATTCATCGAGACACTGACGTCTCAGGGCGTCACACTTAGCTATCCGCAGGTGGTGATTCCCGGCGAAGAATGGAAATGCAAGGTGACGGGCATGAATGTCTATGATTTCCATATCATGGTATATAAATTCCCTGACACGCTGACCGATAACAACATCGATTACGATACATTCAGGACGAAAGGCCAGCTCATAACCACCGTGCCTGTAAAGCTGACGGGAAGCACCCCCGACATGTCGACCGCCGAGGTGGAGATGCCGCTGATGGATGCAGGCAACTATGCGCTGTTTGCAAGCTCGACAGGTAAGGAAGGCGGCATAATCCGCAACTCGCAGAAGGATGTGTCAGGCCACCGCCTGCTGGTGAGCGACATAAGCTATTTCGAGGAAACGGACAGGAACGATAACGTCAAGAGGCTGTATGTGGTGGATGCCCGCACACAGCAGCCGGTGCAGGGTGCCAAAGTAATCTGGACCAAAAAGACTTACCGGGGCGCTGCGGAGACGAAGCACCTCACTACCGATGCAAACGGCTGTGTGCAGCTGCCTGCAGGCGACGGTTCGGTATTCGTGCGCAGGGGCGACAGCTTCTGCGACATGTCGTACTGGATGTATGGCCGAGGCCGTTCGGAGGATAAGGAGCAGCCGTTCGGTACGGTGCTGACCGACCTGTCGATATATAAGCCCGGTGAGACGGTCAGGTTCGTGGCCGTGGCCGGCATCCGCAAAGGCAACGACATGAAGGAGTCCGGCGGCAAGGAGATGGAAGTGGTGTTGCGCGATGCCAACTATCAGCCCATCGACACGGTGCGCGGCACTACAGATACGTACGGACGACTGACGGGCGACTTCCATGTGCCGACCGACGGACTGTTGGGCAGTTATGTGATCCAGCTGGTATCCGACAGCAGGGTAGTGGCCGGAACCAACGTGCAGGTTGCCGACTACAAGACCCCGACATTCAAGGTAGAGACCGGCAAGGTGGCCGAGAACTTCAAGCTCGGCGACGTGCTGAAGATAGAAGGTGATGCCAGGACATATTCCGGAATGCCGGTAGCCGGAGCGAAAGTGGCATATACCGTCACGTACAGCCCGTGGCGCTGGTGGTGGGGGATGTCCGAGAGTAATCAATCGTGCACGGGAACGACCACCACGGACGGTGACGGTAAGTTTGTGATAGAACTGCCCACGGAGACATTGAAAGGCACACCGTATGCCAAGGGACTGTTTACGCTTAAGGTGGATGTGACCGATGCCGCCGGCGAGACCCGTCAGGCGCCGGCCACGATGTTCAGCATGGCAGCGGCGTATACCATTGATGCAAATGTGCCGGAGAGATTTAAATCGGAACCCGATGCGAAATTTGGAACGGTCACCGTGCGCGACATGACCGGCAAACCCGCCGACAGGAAGATATATTACACCATCGCCGATGCCAAGGGTGCGACCGTGGAGAAAGGTGAGTTTGCTCCGGGGGCTTTCGTGCCCGGGACAAATGCCATTATCCCCGGTAAGTATAAGATAACCTTCTCGCTCAGCGAGGATATGAGGGACACGGACGAATGCCCCAATCATTCAACTACAGTAATAGTCTGGAGCGCCGATGAAAAGAAACCGCCGGTGGAGACCGCATTGTGGGTACCCGAGTACACATACTATATGGCCGAGGGCGAAAAGACGCTGAGAGTGCCGGTAGGCAGCAGCTATAAGGACAGCTACATATACTGTGTGGTAAATGACGGCGAGAAGACACTGGAGCGCAAATGGCTGAAGGTATCTGACGGCATGACGTCGGTCAAAGTCGATGCTCCGGCTGCCGACCGAAGGATATTCCTGCACTTTACCGGAATGCATGACCTGAAGGTCGAGGTATGTAACGTTGTCGTTATCCCGCCGTTCCAGCAGGAAAAGGTTGAAATCAGCACCGAGAGTTTCCGCGACAGGCTGGAGCCGGGTGCTAAGGAACAGTGGAAATTCGGCTTCAAAATCGGCGGCAAGCCTATGGCCAACCGTCCGGTTATGGCCGTGATGAGCAACCAGGCCCTGAACGCCATCGCACCGTTTGAATGGTCGTTCAACCCTGCCTCGATGTGTTCGTGGAGCACGGCTTCATCTATAAGCATGAGGCAGATTGGTTCCTGGTCTACGGACTTCTATAAATATGCACGGCTCGGAGGCAAGAACTACAATAGATTCGCCGTGCCCGAACTCAATACGTACGGCTATGGCCTGTACGACCGCTGGGGAAGCGGCATGGTGCTCTATGAATGTGTGGTGAATGAGATGAAAATGGATGCCGCTCCAGTAGAATTGCGATCGAGCAGAAGTGCCGGTGTCAAAATGAAACAGACAGCCCGCGTCATAACGGAGGAGGCGGCCGACGAGGAATTGGCCGAGGCCGAGGTGACCGAAGCCGGAGCAGGTTCGGCCGTCACTGAGGAGGAAGTACGTCCCGTGGAGTGTCCGTTGGCATTTTTCATGCCCGAACTGACCACTGACGGCGACGGTGTCGCGACTCTGGACTTCGACGTGCCGCAGTTCAACGGAACATGGCAGCTGCAGATAGCCGGTTACGACAAGTATATGCGCGGGGGCGTGAAGATGCTGACGGCCGTGGCCACCAAGAAGGTGATGGTGCAGATGAACGCGCCGCGTTTCCTGCGCACAGGCGACAGGGCCGAGGTGAGCGCCACATTGTTCAACAACAGCGGCGAGTCGCTGCCGTTGGCAGGGCGCATCGAGATACTGGATGCCGAGGGCAAGGTGCTTGTGGCCGAAGATTTCGGCGCCGAGGAAACCAAGGCGTCGGGATCGCGCACCGTGACGATACAGTATAATGTGCCTGACGACCTGTCGGCAGTAACGATCCGCGCATACGCCATCGGCGGCAACCACCGCGACGGCGAGGGTACGGATGTGGCCGTTCTGCCCGGCAGCACCCCTGTGATTGAATCCAAGCCTTTCTACGCCGGACCGGGCGAACAGGTGATTGCAGCCGATATTCCGTCCAACGCCAAGGACGCCAACGTAACGCTGCAATATTGCGGTAATCCCGTCTGGGAGTGCGTCACGGCACTCCCCGATATAGTGACACCGAAGTCCGACAATATCCTGTCGCAGGTAGACGCTCTGTACGGCAATGCCATCGCGTCGGGATTGATAAAGCAGTTCCCGCAGCTCGGCGAAGCGCTGAAGACCTTTGCCGCGCCCGAGAATGCCGGTGACTCGACGCTGGTGTCTCACCTGGAGAAGAATCAGAACCTGAAGGTGACCACCCTGAACAACACCCCGTGGGTGAACGACGCCAAGAACGAAACCATGCGGATGCAGTCGCTGATAAAGTACACCGACACCAAGGAAGCCGAGGCTGCGGTGAACGCCATAATGAACAAGTTGCGCGAGAAGCAGAACAACGACGGCGGCTGGAGCTGGTGCAACAATATGCCGACGTCGGAATTCATCACGGCCCGTGTGCTGCTGCATTTCGCCATGCTGAAGGGTATGGGTTATATGCCCGCCAACTCGATGCCGATGCTGACCAAGGCGTTCGCGTACACCGACAAGGAGCTGGTTAAGGAATGGGAGCGCAACAAACGCAAGTATATCAGCGTGTCGCAGATGCTGAATTATCTGTATGTCAAGAGCTTTTTCCCCGATGTGAAGGATGCCGGCAATTTCGGCCAGATGCGCAAGGTGGCCATGAAGGAGATAGCCGACGGGTGGAAAAACTTCGACATATACGACAAGGCAGTGGCCGTGATACTTGAACACCGTTCAGGTAATAAGGTGCTGTCAGGCTATATATTGGAGTCCTTGCGTCAGTTTGCTACGGTAAGTCCGGAGAAGGGTATGTGCTTCGAGAACCTGCGCGGGGTGTGGTCGGGCTGGAGTCCGCTCATCACCACGGCCCAGGTGCTTGAGGCTTACACCGAGGTGCAGCCTGAGGGCGAGGCCGTCGACCGGCTGCGTCAGTGGTTGCTGATGTCGAAGCAGACGCAGAGCTGGAGCGACAACCGCGCCACGGCCGAGGTGATCCATGCGTTGCTGAGCAGCGGCAGTGACTGGACGGTTCCTTCGGAGAACGCCACCGTCACTGTCGGCGGCAAGGAGATAACCGTTCCGAAGCGCGCCAAGCTGACCGACAGCTTCACGATGACCCTGACGCCCGACATGGTGAAGCGCGGCGACATAAAGATTGAGAAGCATTCGGCAGGCCCGGCATGGGGCGGCGTGATAAGCCAGAATGTGGCACCGATAGAAGATGTGAAGGATCAGAGCGTGCCGCAGCTGAGCATATTCAAGAACATATACACGATGGACGGCAACAAGGCGCAGATAGCCGATCTGAAGACCGGCGACAAGGTGCGCGTGACGCTGACCATAAAGTGTGACCGCGACCTGGACTACGTGGCCGTGATGGACTCGCGCAGCGCATGTCTGGAACCCGCCGGCCAGTTGTCGGGCTACACGTCGTCCGACGGCGTATGGTATTACCGCGAGGTGCGCAACGAAGGCACCAACCTGTTCATACCCTTCTTAGGCAAGGGTACGCATGTGCTGAACTACGAATGCTACGTGGACCGCGCCGGCGAGTACAGCCTCGGCATCGCACAGGCTCAGAGCCAGTACGCCCCCGTGATAACCGCGCATTCCGCCGGAATGATAATCAATGTGAAATAAGCTGTCAAAGGATATATACGTTCAAATAAAGGAATAGATACGTTCAAGTAATGAGCGACTTCAGGATACATACGTTGGGATGCGGTTCGGCCAAGCCGACCGTGAAGCATCAGCCGTCGTCGACGGTGGTGGAACACCGGGGCACACTGTATATGGTGGACTGCGGCGAAGGCGCGCAGCTTCAGTTTCAGAAACAGAGGCTGAAGTTCGGGCGTCTGCGCCACATCTTTCTGACCCATCTGCACGGCGACCATGTATTGGGACTTCCCGGGCTGGTCTCGACTCTGGCGCTCGGCGGCAAGGAGGGTAAACTGACAATACATACCTTCAAGGGAGGGAAGGAGATACTGGAGCAGATATTGGGATTCTTTGCCCGTGAGCTGTCGTTCGAGCTGGATTATGACATAATCAGGCCTGAGGAGAAGGTGATACTCGACACCGGCTCGCTGCGTGTCCGCACCATCCCGCTGAAGCACCGTGTGCCGACGGTGGGGTATGTGTTCGAGGAGGCCGAGCCGCTGCGCCACATACGTCGCGACATGTGCGACTTCCACGGTGTGCCTGTGTTCAGGATGCGCGAGATAAAGGAGGGAGCCGACTTCGTGAAGGCGGACGGCACTGTTATACCGAACGAAATTCTGACCAGTCCCGCCGAGCCGGGACGGAAGTACGCACACCTGTCCGACACGCTGTATATGCCCGAGCTGGCGGCCAAGGTCGGACCGGTGGACCTGATGTTTCACGAGACCACCTATCTGCGCGACAACGCCGACAACGCCAGGGAACGGTTTCATTCCACAGCCGGGCAGGCGGCTATGGTGGCGCGTGACGCCGGCGCCAAGCGGTTGCTGACAGGACATTATTCGTCAAGATATAATGATGACTCGCTGTTCGTGAAGGAGGCCGGCGAGGTGTTTCCGTGCGTGCTGCAGAACCGGGAAGGACTGATAACCGATGTGCGATGATTATATTATCATACGTGCCATGACAATATCCGCCACTATTCAGCGTTTGATAGTGAGATATAACAAAGAGAAAACATAACTATGAAGAAAATCACACTTATTGCAAGTGCGGCGCTCCTGATAGGAGCGACATCCTGCAACGACAATAAGCAGAGCTTTAAGTCGACCAGTTCGTTTAAGTTGGAGTCATACACTCTCGTGACAAGCGCCAATGCCGACCCGACAGTGTCGTTGACGAACTATGCGTTCGAGACCGATAATTACAACTTTACGTTGAAGATGACCAGCGACAACCTGGTGATAGGAGGTAACGCCGTGGATTTCGCCACTGACGAGATGCCCATGATCTACGGTCTGATCCGTATGAAGGGTGCGACGCAACCCAGCTCGTTCTATCTGAGCGAGTCGAAGTCGGCCGGCATCGTAGGCTCCATGCCTATCACGGATGTGTATGCCGATTTCACCACCTGCTCCAACACATACAACGACTCGATCGTAAACGTGCTGAGCGACCAGCTGAAACTGAATCCTATAGTATATCCGCGCACGCAGATATATTCCGAGACGCAGTTCAAGGTAGGTGATTACCAGGTGCGCACATTCTGGAAGGACATGCTGTTCACGGGCACTACCAACGTGGCCGGCGGCGGACTTGACACGCCCACTACAGCCAGCAAGCCGTCGTACCGCGTGCTGATGAACCTTGACACTCCCGGAAGCTACAAGGCTGACGTGTTTATGTACAACATCTCCTTCCTGGGGGGTGAGAATACGGTAAACTATGTGTTGAAGGGAGTGCCTGTGCGTTTTGACAACAATGGGTTCGTGATAGAATGCAGCGACGTGACTCCCGAGGCCATAGCGCTGAAGACCGACCAGACGGCTCCGGCCATCAAACTGAGCTCTCTGAGCATCAGGAGCTCGTCGCAGGATCTGACCCAGGCGGAGTTCCGTTATCAGATCGAAGGCAGCTATACATGCTCGTTCAGCGGAACGTGTCTTTTGGGATTCAACATGTCTGACATGAAGGATAAATAGACCTGAAATATCCGAGCAAAGTGCAATCAAAAAGCCGGTGTCCCGAGGCGGACAGCGGCTTTTTTATTTGTCAGAGTGAAAAATTTTGGGTAACTTTGCACAAGAACTAATGTGATGCGCAAGTTGGGGGCGCGTCTAAAATCATGTAACTAACTAATCATAAACACAATATGGAGTTATTGTGCCATATCGGTAATGGAGCGTTGAGCATCACGGCCATGATCACTGGTCTTGCCCTGGTGTTTGCGGCGCTGCTTATTGCCAAATTGATATCGCCTCGTTCATATTCGGTGAAGAAGGCGGAGGCATACGAGTGCGGCATACCGACGCGCGGTGCGTCTATGCTACAGTTTAAGGCGGGATACTATATCTTCGCCATTTTGTTTTTATTGTTCGATGTGGAGGTAGTGTTCCTGTATCCCTGGTCCGTGGTGATGAAGGATATGGGTCCTTCGGGAATACTTTGCATCGGCATATTCATGTTTGTATTGATAATGGGCCTGGCATACGCCTGGCGTAAAGGTGCGCTGAAATGGGAGTAGACCATATTAAAAGCATGAAGCGCGAGGACTTCAAGAACAACGATTACATTGACAAGTTGGTCGAGGAGCTGAACGCGACAGGAGCAAACGTAATGGTGGGGGCATTCGACGACCTGATCAACTGGGGTCGTGCCAATTCATTGTGGCCGCTGTGCTTCGGCACGTCGTGCTGCGCCATCGAGTTCATGTGTCTGGGCGCCGCCCGCTACGACATGGCTCGATTCGGATTCGAGGTGGCCCGCAACTCGCCCCGTCAGGCTGACTATATAATGGTGCAGGGCACCATCGTACACCGCATGGCGCCGGCGCTGCGCCGTCTGTACGAGCAGCTGGCCGAGCCCAAATACGTGATAGCATGCGGCGGCTGCGCCGTTTCGGGCGGCCCGTTCAAGAATTCATACTGCGTGGTGCCCGGCGTAGACCGGATTCTGCCGGTGGACGTGTACATCCCCGGATGTCCTCCGCGTCCCGAGGCAATGTTCTACGGCCTGATGCAGCTGCAGCGCAAAATCAAGGTGCAGAAATTCTTTGGCGGCGCTAACCGCAAGGAGAAAATCGAGGACTTTTTCGCACAACATCCCGATGAGAAGGGGCAGATAGGATAAACGGATATGAGCCAATTAAAAGAAAAGATAGAGAAAATTTATCCTGCGGCCACATTCGAGGATGGAGAGTGCCTGCAGGTGAATGTAGCGGAGCCGGATTGGCATGACTTCGCCAAAAAACTGAAGGATGATTTCGGTTTCGATGTCCTGACCGCAGTTGTGGGCATGGACTGGAAGGAGAAACTTGGCGTGATGTACTATCTGACGTCGACATCCCACGACTGGGAGATGCTGTCGGTGAAAGTAGAGGCGTCGGGCGACCGCGACAGCAGCTATATACATACGGTGAGCGACCTGTGGAAGGTGGCTGATTTCCAGGAGCGCGAGGTGTACGACATGTTCGGCATCAAGTTCGTGAACCATCCCGATATGCGCCGTTTCTTCCTGCGCAACGACTGGGTGGGACACCCCCTGCGCAAAGACTATGACGCAAATCCCGAACTGAATCCCATCCGCATGGAGGACGAGGAGAACGAGGACCAGACCGTGAGCTACAAGCTGGAGAACGGCGAGCTGAAGCCTGAATACGGCCGCGTGTTCGAGAAGGACGATTATGTGGTTAACATCGGTCCGCAGCACCCTTCCACGCACGGTGTGATGCGTTTCCGCACGTCGCTCGACGGCGAGTATGTGAAGAAAGTGGATGTGGTATCCGGTTATATTCACCGAGGCATCGAGAAGCTGTCGGAGGGCATGACCTATCCGCAGACCCTGCACTTCACCGACCGTATGGACTATATGTCGGCCCACATGAACCGCCACTGTCTGTGCATGTGTATAGAAAAGGCCTTAGGCATCGAGGTACCGCGCCGCGCCGAGGTGATACGCTGCATGATGGACGAGCTGATGCGTATTTCGTCCCACCTGCTGTCGTTCGGATGTACGGCAATGGACTTAGGCGCCACCACGGCGTTCTTCTACGGATTCCGTGAGCGTGAAATGATTCTCGACATATTCGAGAAGACCTGCGGCGCACGCATGTCGATGAACTATAACGTGATAGGCGGCGTCATCGCCGACCTGCACCCCGACTTCGAGAAGGACGTTAAGGAGCTGATAGCCATCATGCCCAAGCGTCTGAAGGAATATCACAACGTATTCTCCAACAACCTTATAGCCAAGAACCGTCTGGTGGGAGTGGGTATGCTGTCGAAAGAGGACGCCATCAACTACGCCATCACCGGACCGAGCGGACGCGGATCGGGCTGGAGCAACGACACGCGCAAGAAGCATCCCTACGGCATCTATTCGGAGCTGGACTTCGACGAGGTGCTGCTGGACGGCTGCGATTCGTACAGCCGCTACATGGTGCGCATGAAGGAGATAGAGGAGAGTTGCAAGATACTGGCGCAGCTGGTGGACAATATTCCCGAGGGCGACATCCGCGCGCAGGTTCCGAAGCTGATCAAGCTGCCTGTGGGCCACTGGTACCAGCAGGTGGAGGCATCGCGCGGCGCGTTCGGCGTGTACATCGAGAGCGACGGATCGAAGAATCCTTACCGCGTGCACTTCCAGAGCCCCTGCTTCAACCTGGTGGGTGTGATGGACCTGACATGTACAGGCTATATGATAGCGGACCTGATTACAATCGGCGCCGCCCTGGACTTCGTGATCCCCGATATTGACCGTTAACAGTGATATAAACCACGCATAAAACAACAATAACAAGATATGTTTGATTTTGGGAAATGGACATCGTGCTTCAATGACTGGCTGTTGGGGACGGGTATGGCCGACTGGCTGGCCGTCCTGATAGAGTGTGTCATTGTCGGAGTGATCGTTCTGCTGGCATACACTGTGCTGGCCCTGTTCTATATATTGTACGAGCGCAAGCTGTGCGCATGGTTCCAGTGCCGACTGGGCCCGATGCGTGTAGGTCCGTGGGGACTTCTGCAGGTGTTCGCCGACATGTTCAAGATTCTGATCAAGGAGCTGATATGTCTGAAAGGCACCGACCGGTTCCTGTTCAAGCTCGCGCCCTATCTGGTCATCACGTCGTCGGTGATAATGCTGGCGTGTCTGCCGTGGGGCAACGGCCTGCAGATCATAGACTGGAACATCGGCATCTTCTTCGTGCTGGCAGTCAGCTCGGTGGGTGTGTTGGGCATACTGCTGGCCGGCTGGGCATCGAACAATAAATACACGCTGATCGGCGCCATGCGAAGCGGCGCGCAGATGATAAGCTACGAGGTGTCGCTGGGTCTGGCCATAATGACCATCATCGTACTGTCCGGCACCATGAACATAAACGAGCTGGTATGGGCCCAGGAGGACGCATGGTTCCTGTTCAAGGGACACATCCCCGCCATCATCGCATTCCTGATATATATCGTGGCTGCTACGGCCGAGACCAACCGTGGCCCGTTCGACCTTCCCGAGGCCGAGCATGAGCTGACGGCCGGTTACCATACGGAGTATTCGGGTATCCACTTCGGCTTCTTCTACCTGGCCGAGTATCTGAACCTGTTCATCGTGTCGGGCATAGCATCGCTGATGTTCTTAGGCGGATGGATGCCTCTGCACATTCCCGGATGGGACGGCTTCAACATGGTGATGGACTATATTCCGAGCGTGGTGTGGTTCCTGGGCAAGGCATTCTTCATCTCGTTCGTCATCATCTGGTTCAAGTGGACGTTCCCCCGTGTGCGTATCGACCAGCTGCTGTCGTTCGAGTGGAAATACCTGATGCCGTTCGCGTTGGCAAACCTTTTGCTGATGACGGTGTTCGTAGCATTAGGATGGCACTTCTAATACTAACAGAAAAAAAGAAAAACGAGATATGAGCGAGAATTTAGGTACTGTAGTTCAGGTCATCGGCCCTGTGATCGACGTATCGTTCGAGGGTGGCAAGGACCAGATACCGCCGATCTATACGGCGTTGCAGGTGCTTCGCGACAACGGCGAGGAGCTGATACTTGAAGTGGAGCAGCACATCGGCGAGGATACGGCCCGCTGCGTGGCAATGGAGAGCACGGACGGCGTACGCCGCGGTGTGAAGGTGCGCAATCTTGGCACCCCCATTTCGGTGCCTACGGGCACGCAGGTCAAGGGGCGTCTGCTGAACGTTGTGGGCGAACCCATTGACATGCTGGGCGCTCTGAACCGCGACAACCTGCGCGGCATCCATCAGCCGGCTCCCGAGTTCGACGACCTGGCAATCTCGCAGGAGATCCTGTTCACCGGTATCAAGGTGGTGGACTTCCTGGAACCCTACATGAAGGGTGGTAAGATCGGTCTGTTCGGCGGTGCCGGTGTGGGCAAGACGGTGCTGATTCAGGAGCTCATCAACAATATTGCCAAAGGACACAACGGTTTCTCGGTGTTCACCGGAGTGGGCGAGCGTACCCGCGAGGGTAACGACCTGCTGCGCGAGATGATCGAGAGCGGTGTGATCAAATATGGAAAGAAATTCACGGAAGGCATGGAGAAGGGTGAATGGAACCTGGATGATGTCGACCATGAGGAGCTGAAGAACTCGCAGTCCACGCTGGTGTTCGGCCAGATGAACGAGCCGCCGGGCGCACGTCTGCGCGTAGCCCTGTCGGGTCTGACCGTAGCCGAGCAGTTCCGTGACAGTGACGGGGGATCGAAGGATATACTTCTGTTCATCGACAACATCTTCCGATTCACTCAGGCAGGTTCCGAGGTGTCGGCACTCTTAGGCCGTATGCCGTCGGCCGTGGGTTATCAGCCTACGCTGTCGTCGGAGATGGGTATGCTGCAGGAGCGAATCACATCGACAAAACAAGGCTCGATTACGTCGGTACAGGCCATCTACGTGCCTGCCGACGACCTTACCGACCCGGCTCCGGCCACGACGTTCTCGTTCCTTGACGCCACGACGGTGTTGAACCGTAAGATTTCCGAGCTTGGTATCTATCCGGCGGTAGACCCGCTGGATTCCACATCGCGAATCCTGGATCCCAACATCGTGGGCGAGGATCACTACAACACGGCGCAGGCCGTGAAGCAGTTGCTGCAGAAATACAACGAGCTGCAGGACATCATCGCCATCCTGGGTGTGGACGAGCTGTCGGACGAGGACAAGAAGGTGGTGGCCCGCGCACGTCGCGCACAGCGCTTCCTGTCGCAGCCGTTCTTCGTGGCCGAGCAGTTCACCGGTCTCCCCGGCGTGATGGTGCCTCTGGCCGAGACAATCCGAGGCTTCAAGATGATATTGAGCGGCGAGCTGGACGAGCTGCCCGAGCAGGCGTTCCTGAACGTAGGCACCATCGACGAGGCTATCGAGAAGGGTAAGAAACTCCTCGCGGAGGTGAAGTGATCGAGCCATGAACCTTGAAATTATATCCGCACACGAAGTGAGCTACAGCGGCGAGGTCACGATGGTGACACTGCCCGGTCAGCTCGGATCGTTCACCGTGCTTAAGAACCACGCTCCGATCATATCGGTGCTGGTGAAGGGAACGGTGCATTATGTCAAGCCCGACGGAGAGAGCGGCGACATGCCCATCAACGGCGGTCTGGCGGATGTGAACGATAATAAAATCTCGGTTTTGGCCTATTGATCGGATAGGCCCACAGACCGGAATATAAAGAAAGATATGTTAAAACGCATCTACATATTGTTACTGGCGGTCCTGACAGTCGTTATGGTCCCCGGATGCTCGAAGGATGACTCCCAGAAAGTGTCGTCGGAACTGCAGAAGGAGGAACAGAACGAGGAGAAGATGGACGTGAAGGAGCTAATCTTCGAGCATCTCGGCGACGGGTATGGCTGGGAGGTTCCCTTCTCGCATACCGTGCGTATGCCGCTGCCTGTGATAGTGCGTGCGGAGGACCACAGCTGGTTCTGTTTCTCGAGCGCCGACCTGACCGAGTCCATCGAGGTCAAGGATCCCGCCACGGGCAAGGAGCACAAACAGATGGTGCCCGTGGTGAAGACATGTGAGCGCGACGGCAAGCAGTACCGTTTCGTGCTGGCCCGGATCAGCACGCACAAGGACAAGGTGGTGGAGATATTCGATCTGTCGCCCGAAGACCAGAAGAAAGTGGATGCCGAACTGGCCAAGCATAAGGAAGGCGATGTGATGGACGAAGGCATGCCCGTCATAGACGGATATGTATATGTGCCCGATGCCGATGCGGCAGCCGCTCACAAGGTGGCCGGACAGTATTACAAGGAATACCGGCCTCTTGACCTGTCGATAACCAAGGACGTGATGGCATTGTTCATCTCCGTTCTGGTCGTGATTGCCATGGTATTGGGTCTGGTGGGTTTCTACCGCCGTCATCCAGACATGAAGGCTCCGCGCAAGGGAATGGGATTCATCGAGCTGTTGGTCAGCTTCATTTACTACGACAATATCAAGCCGACCTTAGGGGAGAACTCCCGTAAATTCGCTCCCTATCTTCTGACAGTGTTCTTCTTCATACTGACGATGAACCTGTTGGGTCTGATAGTAGTGTTCCCCGGCGGCGCCAACCTGACGGGCAACATCGCCGTGACACTGGTGCTGGCGGTATGCACGTTCGTGCTGACCAATGTGCTGGGTACGAAGCATTACTGGAAAGAGATACTGTGGCCGGATGTGCCTATCTGGCTCAAGTGTCCGCTGCCCATCATGCAGTTCATAGAAATATTCGGTATATTCACGAAGCCGGCCGCCCTGGCAGTCCGTCTGTTCGCGAACATGATGGGAGGCCACATGATCGTGATAACGCTGACACTGCTCATATTCATCTTCGCGTCGTTCGGCGCGGCGGTGGCAGGAAGCGCGGCGGTGGTTTCGATACTGTTCTCGGTGTTCATGCTGGCGCTGGACGTGCTGGTAAGTTTCATCCAGGCATACGTGTTCACGCTTCTGTCCACGCTGTTCATAGCGATGGCGCAGGAGAAGGGTGAGCACGGAGAGGCCGGGAAGGAGGAGGAATCACTGCTTCACAAGGAGGCCGAGAAGATAGACAGCGTAAAGATATAATAAAGAAAAATAATAAAAACAAATAAAACAGTACAGCTATGTTAACAACGGTATTAACAGCGATTATCGCCGAGGTGATGTCATTGCAGCCTTTGGCAGGATTAGGCGCCGCACTTGGCGCAGGTATAGCAGCCATCGGTGCCGGTATGGGTATCGGCAAGATCGGCGGCTCGGCCATGGAGGCAATTGCCCGTCAGCCTGAAGCAGCAGGCGACATCCGAAGCAACATGATTGTGATTGCGGCTCTGATAGAGGGTGTGGCACTGTTCGCAGTGATTGTGTCGGCACTGGCAATCTTCATCAAGTAAGAATCGAACTGTAAAATCCGCGTGTCGTCGCGGCATAAGGCGACGGCACGCGCATTCTCGCAACCCTAAAAAAATAAGATATGGAATTATTTACGCCTGATTTTGGCCTGGTTTTCTGGATGTTCGTAGCGTTCATCCTGTTGTTCCTGGTATTGGCAAAATGGGGTTGGCCGGTGATAATCAAGATGATGGACAAGCGGGCGAGCACCATAGACGAAGGAGTGGAGAACGCCCGTCAGGCCAAGGAGCAGCTGGACAACGCGCGCGCCGAGGCGGACCGCTATATGAAGGAGGTTATGGCCAAGCAGCAGGAGATGCTGCGTGACGCCCAGAAGATGAAGACCGAGATCATAGAGCAGGCACGCAACGAGGCGGCCAAGGTGGCCCAGGGCGAGATGGATGCCGCGAAGGTCTCGATAGAGCAGGCGCGGAAGCAGGCCGAGTCCCAGATTCGTGACGAGGTGAGCAGATTCTCAATAGAAATTGCTGAAAAAATGATGCGTTCGCAGCTTAAGGACACCAAGGCTCAGACCGAGCTGGTGAACAAGATGCTGGACGATATCGAGAAGAACTAAAACCATGATTTCCGGACTGATACCCCACCGCTATGCCATGGCGCTGTACAAGTACGCCAAGGAGACCGATTCGCAGCAGCCGATCTACGAGGCCATGAAGTCAGTGCTTGCGGCATACTCAGAAAACAAAGACCTGCAGAAAACGCTGTCCAATCCCTACGTGAAGGGCGAGGACAAGCGCAAGGTTCTGGACGGACTGTGTCAGGCAAAGCCCGACAGCCCGTTCGACAGGTTCGTACAACTGGTGCTGGACCATAAGCGGGAAGAATTCTTCCAGCTGATGGCGCTGGCATATCGCGACATATATCGCAAAGAGAACAATATATCGCAGGTCCGGATAGTGACGGCGGCAGAGATTCCCGACACCGAGATGAAGCGTCTGCACGACGTGGTGGAGAAATCATTCCCGAAGTCAAAGTTCGAATACGAACACAAGGTGGATCCGGAAGTGATCGGAGGGTTTGTGATCGATGTGGATTCTACCCGCATGGACGCCTCGATCAGCGGAGAACTGCAACAATTACGACAAAACCTCTTAACAGGTAACAATTAACATGCTTAATCCAAGTGAAATATCGGATGTGCTGAAGCAGGAGCTTGAGAACATCAACTCGAAGGTCAAATTCGAAGAAGTAGGCACGGTGCTGACAGCCGGCGACGGCGTGGCGCACGTGTACGGTCTGGAGAATGTTCGGAGCAACGAGCTTGTGGAGTTCGAGAACGGAGCGAAAGGCGTGGCTCTCAACCTTGAGGAGAGCAACGTCGGCGTCGTGTTGCTGGACCGCGTGAACAGCATCACCGAGAACATGTCGGTGAAGCGCACGGGCGAGGTAGCCTCCATACCTGTGGGCGAAGGACTGTTGGGCCGCGTCATCAACATGCTTGGCGAGCCTATCGACGGCAAAGGGCCGATCGAAGGCGACCGCATCCTGCTGCCTCTGGAGCGCAAGGCTCCGGGCGTTGTGTTCCGCCAGCCGGTAACGACGCCTCTGCAGACGGGTCTGAAGGCCGTGGACTCCATGATTCCAATCGGCCGCGGACAGCGCGAGCTGATTATCGGCGACCGTCAGGTTGGTAAGACCGCCATAGCCATCGACACAATCATAAACCAGAAAGCGAACTACGAGGCCGGCAAACCTTTGTACTGCATATACGTGGCCATAGGTCAGAAGGCTTCGACCGTGGCTTCGATAGTAAATACGCTGGAGAAATTCGGCGCGATGAAATACACGGTGGTGGTAGCCGCCAACGCGTCGGAGTCAGCTTCGATGCGTTATTTCGCACCCTTCTCGGGCGCTGCCATCGGCGAGTATTTCCGCGACACCGGCCGCGACGCGCTGATCATATACGACGACCTGTCGAAGCAGGCCGTGGCATACCGCGAGGTTTCGCTGGTGCTGAAGCGTCCTTCGGGCCGCGAGGCTTACCCTGGCGATATCTTCTATCTGCATTCGCGTCTGCTGGAACGCGCCGCACGCATCATCTCCGACCAGAAAGTGGCCGAGCAGATGAACGACCTTCCCGCAGTGCTGAAGCCGATGGTGAAGGGTGGAGGCTCGCTCACCGCGCTTCCCATCATCGAGACCCAGGCAGGCGACGTGTCGGCATACATCCCGACCAACGTGATCTCCATCACCGACGGCCAGATCTTCCTGGAGACATCTCTGTTCAACCAGGGTATCCGTCCGGCCATCAACGTGGGTATCTCCGTATCGCGTGTGGGTGGTAGCGCACAGCTGAAGTGTATGAAGAAGGTGGCCGGAACGCTGAAGACCGACCAGGCCCAGTTCCGCGAGCTGGAATCGTTCACCAAGTTCGGCGGCGACATCGACCCTGTGACCGCCCGTGCCATAGACCGTGGCCGCAAGAACCAGCAGATTCTGTGCCAGCCGCAGTATCATCCCTGGCCCGTGGAGAATCAGGTGGCCGTGATATACGCAGGAGTAAACGGACTTCTGGAGAACGTGCCGCTGGAGAGTGTGCATGAGTTCGAGAACCAGTATCTTCAGGCACTGCAGATGAGCCATCAGGCCGATGTGCTCGACGTGCTTAAGAGCGGCAAACTCACCCCGGAAGCCGAAAGTGCCATGACGGCCGTGGCCAAGGAAGTGGCAGACAGAATCGCGAGTGTGAAATAAATAAGAGGAGTCATACCGCATGGCAACGTTAAGAGAACTAAAGAACCGCATTGGGTCGGTATCATCGACGGAGAAGATAACCGGAGCGATGAAGATGATATCGTCGGCCAAGGCGCACCAGAACGAGATGCAGCTCAAGCAGCTGAAGCCGTTCCGCGCCAAGCTGACGGAGATCATGGGTCATATACTGGGGGCGCAGGAGAATTTCGAATCGCCTCTGATCGAGAGTCGCGAGGTGATGAATGCGGCCGTGGTGGTATATGGTTCGGACGACGGTCTGTGCGGCGCCTACAATATCAATATCTTCAAAGGGCTGCTGATTGAGCTTGACAAGTTGCGCCGCGACTGTCCCGGAGCCGCCATCACCGTGATGCCGGTAGGGCAGAAGATAGCCCGCGCCGTGTCGAAACTCGATGGCGTGAAGGTGGAAATACCCGAAGGAGTGGATTCGAAGATGGCCGGCCCGAAGGTGACGGAGTTCACCGAGGGACTCCGCGACCGCTTCGTCAAGGGCACGGTGGACCGTGTGGATGTGATCTACATGAAGTATAAGTCGATGAGCAAGCAGACGCTTACGACAGACCGGCTGTTCCCGGTGGAGCAGACGTCGCTGACCGAAGGGGTCGAGGCTGACGAGAATCAGCTGTACATTTTCGAGCCGGATCCCAACAGCATCTTCAACGAGGTGCTGCCGATGTTCGTGCAGTCGACCATGCAGGAGATCACCATCGAGAACCGTGCCAGCGAGCAGGCGGCGCGCGTGATGGCCATGCAGACGGCCAACGACAACGCCCAGAAGCTGCGCGACGAACTCCAGCTGGAGTACAACAAGCTGCGCCAGCAGAGCATCACCGCCGAATTGCTTGACCTGCTCGGCGGTCAGGTGGAACGATGAGCAACCTTATTTGAAAACTAACCGAGAGAGAAAAATCAATATTTGATGGCCAATATATTAGAATACTTTAAGGAGGTCGGTACCGGACTGAAAAGTCTGGTGACTGGAATGGCCGTTACGGGCAAGGAGTTCGTGACGCCCAAGATCACGGAGCAGTATCCGGAGAACCGACAGGACCTGAAGATCAGCGACCGGTTCCGTGCGGAACTTACGCTGATATACGATTCGGAGGGACGCCACAAGTGCATAGCGTGTGGCATCTGCCAGATGAATTGCCCGAACGGGACCATTCATCTGGACACAAAAATGGTGGAACTTCCCGACGGCAAGAAGAAGCGCAAGCTGGACAAGTACATGTACGACCTTGGCAGCTGCACGTTCTGCATGCTGTGCGTCACGAGCTGTCCGCAGAACGCACTGGAATTCAGCAATGACTTCGAGCAGGCCGTGTTCGAGCGCGACAAACTTGTGAAGCAGCTGAATTACCGACCCGAGCCGGAGGACCCGGCACCGGCACCGAAGCCTGCTGCGCCCGCGAAGCCCGCAGAGGAATCAAAGCCCGAAGCTCCGGCTCAGCCCGAGGCCAAAGCCAGACCTTCCGCATAACACTTAATTAAGAAACAATAACAATATAATGGATTCAGTAGCGAATATAATTTTATATTTCGTTGTGGCCCTGATAGTGGTTGTCTTTTCGGTAGCGACCGTAATGACCCGCAAGATATTGCGTGCGGCCACATATCTGCTTTTCGTGCTGATCGGAACCTCGATATTCTATTTCCAGTTAGGATATCAATTCCTGGGCGCGGTGCAGATCGCTGTATACGCGGGCGGCATCATGGTGCTGTTTGTGTTCGCGATTCTTCTGACGCACCGTCCTGACGAGGAGGTGGCATATCTGCGCAATCACCGCCGGGCCATAGGCGCGACGGTATCGGTGCTGGGCGGCATCCTGCTGGTGCTGGCACTGCTGTATATGCCGTTGTCTCACGAGGCAAACCTGATGAGCTGTCTGGACGGCAGCGCCACCATCAGCATGAAAGAGATAGGCAAAGCCTTCACGGGCACCGAGAAGTTCCAGTACCTGTTGCCGTTCGAGGCAATATCGATACTGTTGTTGGCATGTATAATCGGCGGCGTAACAGTTGCCCGTAAACGTTAAGCGCGATGGATTTGAATATGTTATGGTATTTGGTTCCGAGCGTGATAATGTTCGTGGCCGGCGTGTACGGATTCGTGACACGCAAAAATATGATAGCGTTGCTGATATCGTTGGAGCTGATGCTCAATTCGGCAGACCTGAATTTTGTGATTTTCAATCGTTTCCTGTATCCCGGTTCGATGGAGGGCATGGTGTTTACCCTGTTCGCCATGGCCATTGCGGCCGCCGAGACAGCCATTGCGATTGCGATAATCGTGAACATTTACCGCAAGCTCCACAGCACGGAGATTGACGAGGTAGATAAAATGAAGTATTGATCATGAGTGTTACACTACCGATATTAATTCTTGCCATACCGCTGTTCATGTTCCTGTTGCTGGGCATCGGCGGCGTAAAGATGTCGCGCAAGCTTGCGGGCATACTTGGCATCACGGCTTTGGGGGCTGTGGCAGTGATCAGTTATTACGTTGCATTCACATATTTCTTCAGCGGCGATTCGCTGTTCATAGTTGACGGCGTAAGACAGCAGTGTCAGATGTTCGACGTGACCTGGCTGGCGTTTACCGACCGTATGGTGGTGAACATCGGCTTCCTGCTGGATCCCATCTCGGCCATGATGCTGGTGGTGATCACCACCATCTCGTTCATGGTTCACCTCTACAGCTGGGGATATATGGAACACGAACCGGGTTTCCAGCGCTACTATGCGTTCCTGGCCCTGTTCACATTCTCGATGTTAGGCCTGGTGGTAGCCACCAACATATTCCAGATGTATATATTCTGGGAGCTGGTGGGCGTCAGCTCGTACCTGCTGATCGGATTCTTCTATAAGCTTCCGTCGGCTGTATCGGCTTCGAAGAAGGCATTCATCGTGACTCGTTTCGCCGACCTGTTCATGCTGATCGGTATCCTGGTACTGAGCTACTATGTGTCGAACGCACCTGCCGACGGACCTCTCGGAAGCGCTTCGGCGTTCAACTTCCAGATGCTGAACAACAATGCCGGCGTCATCGCCAATACGGTGGTAGGCGCCACGTTCATGGGCGGCTCGGTTCTGACATGGGCCATGGTGCTGATATTCGTCGGCGGTATGGGTAAATCGGCCATGCTGCCGCTGCACATCTGGCTGCCCGACGCAATGGAGGGCCCGACGCCTGTTTCGGCTCTGATTCACGCCGCCACCATGGTCGTGGCCGGTGTGTACTTAGTGGCCCGTTTCTTCCCGTTGTACTGCATCGTACCCGACTCGCTTACATTCATCACGATCGTGGGCGCCATCACGGCATTCTACGCAGCGGTGGTGGCATGTACGCAGATCGATATAAAGCGTGTTCTGGCATTCTCCACCATATCGCAGATCGCGTTCATGATGGTTTCGTTAGGCGTGGCATATAACCATCCCATCGAGGGAGTTCACTACTCGGGTCTGGGCTACATGGCCTCGATGTTCCACCTGTTCACACACGCCATGTTCAAGGCACTCCTGTTCCTTGGCGCCGGCGCACTGATACATGCGGTTCACAGCAACGACTACACCAAGATGGGCGGCCTGCGCAAGTACATGCCCATCACACACTGGACGTTCCTGATAGGCTGTCTGGCCATCGCGGGTATACCTCCGTTCTCCGGTTTCTTCTCGAAGGACGAGATGCTGGCAGCCATGTACAACAACCATTGGTTCTGGGGCGCATGGATGTCGATGGTGGCAGGTCTGACCGCTTTCTACATGTTCCGTATCTATTACCTGATCTTCTGGTGGGAGGAGAACCCCGAATACAAGAAGGAAGGCCACAAGCCTCATGACGCACCCTGGCAGATGTCGGTGCCGTTGCTGATACTGGCCGCCGTAAGCTGTGTGGCAGGATTCATCCCCTTCGGCGAGTTTGTTACCTATAACGGCGAGCCCTATCATATCCATCTGGAGACTCCGGTAGCAGTTACCTCAATTGTCATAGCGTTGCTGGCCATCGGCCTTGCAACCGTGATGTACGCCAAGAAGAATCCTCTGCCCACCAAGTTCAAGAACGCGATGCCCGGTCTGTGGAAGGCCGCTCACCATCGCTTCTACTGGGACGAGATGTACCAGTTCGTCACGCATAAGATCATATTCAACATCATCTGCCGCAGCATAGCATGGTTCGACCGTCATGTGATCGACGGCACGATGAACGCGCTGGCTTACGTCACCAACTTCTTCTCCGTAAAGATCAAAGGCATGCAGTCCGGTTATGTCCAGGCTTACGTGCTGTGGTACTTTGCAGGAGCGTTGGTACTGGCTGTAATCACATGGATCTGTCTTATCTAACCCCTCAATAACAACAATACAAAGATTATGTTTTTCGGAAATATCTTAATCTGGTTCGTAGTAGTGCCGATCCTGATGCTGGCCGGACTCGCGTTGTGCGGTCAGAACAACATGAAGGCGATCCGCGGGGTTATGGTAACCTGCTCCACGGTGTTGCTGGGCATGAGCATCTGGCTGGTGTGCGACTTCCTCGCACAGCGGGCAGCCGGCAATCAGGCCGAAATGCTGTGGATGGATTCATGGATGTGGTATAAGCCACTGAACATTCACCTGGCAGTGGGTGTGGACGGCATCTCCGTCCTGATGCTGCTGCTTACCTCTATAATAGTGTTTGCGGGCACGTTCGCATCGTGGAAGATCAACCCGCTTCCCAAGAACTTCTTCCTGTGGTACTCGCTGCTGTCGACGGGTGTGTACGGTTTCTTCATCTCGATAGACATGTTCACCATGTTCATGTTCTACGAGGTGGCACTGATTCCGATGTACCTGCTGATTGGCGTATGGGGCACTGGACGTAAGGAATACTCGGCAATGAAGCTGACGCTGATGCTGATGGGAGGCTCGGCCTTCCTGATGCTCGGTCTGCTCGGAATCTACTGGCACGGCACTCCCGAAGGAATGACCCACACATGGAACATTCTCGAGATCTCGCATTACGGCAATATCGACCACGGCTGGCAGAACCTGCTGTTCGTGTTCACGTTCGTAGGCTTCGGCGTGCTCGGCGCCATGTTCCCGTTCCACACATGGAGCCCCGACGGTCACGCATGTGCCCCGACGGCAGTGTCTATGCTCCACGCCGGCGTACTGATGAAGCTGGGAGGATACGGATGCTTCCGCATCGCCATCTTCCTGCTGCCTCACGCCGCCAACGAGCTGGCCTGGATATTCATTATCCTGACCGGTATCAGCATCGTGTACGGAGCCTTCTCGGCTTGCGTCCAGACCGACCTCAAATACATCAACGCCTATTCGTCGGTGTCGCACTGCGGCATGGTGCTGTTCGCACTGCTGATGCTCAACACCACGGCAATGACCGGCGCGATACTTCAGATGCTGAGCCACGGTCTGATGACGGCCCTGTTCTTTGCTCTTATCGGTATGATATACGGACGTACGCATACACGTGACATCCGCCAGATGGGCGGCCTGATGAAGATAATGCCTTACCTTGGCGTATGCTACATGATTGCCGGTTTCGCATCCTTAGGACTTCCCGGTATGTCGGGCTTCGTGGCCGAGATGACCATCTTCTTCGGATCGTTCGAGCACGCCGACATGTTCCACCGCATCTTCGTGATTGCCGCCACGACCTCGATCGTGATTACCGCGGTCTACATCCTGCGCGTGGTGGGCAAGCTGATCCTCGGACCGGTTCAGGACGAGCATCATCTCAGTCTGACCGACGCGACATGGTGGGAGCGCCTGTCGACAGTGACCCTGATAGCGTGTCTGGCCGGTATCGGATTCTTCCCCAACTGGCTTAGCGAGACAATACAGCATAGCTTCAAACCAATCGTCGACGCATTGGCGATGGCTATCTAATCAATTAGAACAACAAGAAACGAAAAAATGGGATATTCTCAATTTGGGGCAATGATCCCCGAGTTAATAATACTGGGCATTTTTCTTGTGGTGTTTGTGGCTGACGTGTTCAGCCGCGACGGCTCCGCGAAGAAATTTCTGACGCCCATGACCACGGTGTTGTTCGGTCTTGGGACGATAGCGATATGGCTGTTGCCGTCGTGCGAGGTATCGGTGTTCGGCGGCATGTATGTCAACGACACCGCAAGCATGGCCATCAAGGCCATACTGAACATAGGTGTGTTCATCGTGCTGCTGCAGTCGGCCCACTGGGTTGAGAGCGACGAAGTAGCCATCCGCAAGGGCGAGTTCTACGAGCTGCTGCTTGTCACTCTGTTCGGCATGTACCTGATGATTTCGGCACGTCACTTCCTGCTGTTCGTCATCGGACTGGAGGCGGCGTCACTGCCGCTGGCAGCACTGGTGGCATTCAACAAGAAGCACTACGAGAGCAACGAGGCAGCCATAAAGTATATACTGACAGCAGTGTTCTCGTCGGCAATCCTGCTGATGGGCCTGAGCTTCGTGTACGCTTTCTCCGGCTCGCTCTATTACAGCGACATATACGCAAACATCACGAGCGGAAAGATGTCCGGACTGCTGATCGTGGCCATGGCATTCATGATTGCCGGCATCGGTTTCAAGCTGAGCCTTGTTCCGTTCCACCTCTGGACGGCCGACGTATACCAGGGTGCCCCCACGGCCATCACATCGTATCTGTCGGTAATCTCCAAGGGCGCCGCGGCATTCGCATTCTTCATCATCTTTGTGCAGGCATTCGGCCAGATTTATCCCGACTGCTGGGAATGGATGCTGTATGCAGTGATCATCGCCACGATTACCGTAGGTAACCTGTTCGCCATACGCCAGAAGAACCTGAAGCGATTCATGGCCTTCTCGTCCATCTCGCAGGCAGGATACATCATGCTGGGCGCCATGACAAGCTCCACGATGGGACTTGGTTCGATGATGTACTACATCTTCGTGTACATAGTCAGCAACCTCGGAGCCTTTGCAGTGATAACAAGTATCGAAAACAAGACCGGTAAGGTCAGCATGGACGATTACGACGGACTGCACAAGACCAACCCCTGGCTGTCGTTCGCAATGACACTGGCCATGTTCTCGCTGGCAGGTATCCCGCCGTTCGCAGGATTCTTCTCGAAGTTCCTGATCTTCACGTCGGCAACCTCCACCGGTTCGATGCCTCTGTACATCCTGGTGCTCATCGCGCTGATCAACACCATCATCTCGCTGTACTACTATCTGCTGGTTGTAAAGGCCATCTGGATCAATCCCGGCGAGGCCAAGGTGGAGGCGTTCAAGAGCAACGCGGGCGAGCGTGCGGCACTCTGGATCTGTGTGGCCGGCATCGTACTGTTCGGCCTCGTGCCTTACATCTACGAATACTGCTACAACGCTGCCCTGATTCCCGGTCCGGGACAGTAAGAAGTGACGAAAACGGCTGCTGATGTGGCCGAATCATTCATACGGAGAGCGTGCCCGAAAGGGTGCGCTCTCTGAGTGTAAGGGGCCATATAAGCGTACCAAGTATAAGTAATTGACAATAATCTATCAAAAATGTTGTTTTGCAACATATTTGTTTGTCAATTGATTAAAAAGTAACTAAATTTGTAATAATAAAAGAAGCGAGCCTGAGATTCTATGACCAGAGCCTTACGACCCCTTCGGATGAACTGAAAAACTTACCCAAACTTTTATAATTCCTCATGAGTTATCTGAAATTTGACAAGAACCTGATGATAAATTTGGAGCAGAGTCTTCCTAAGGAAATGCTCCGGACGAATCGGTCGGGGGCCTATCATTGTACAACGATTGTGGGATGCAACACACGCAAGCAGCATGGATTGCTGGTGATACCGATACCGGAGATGGACGATCAGGCCCATGTGCTGCTGTCATCGCTCGACGAGACAGTGGTGCAGCACGGTGCCGAGTTCAACCTGGGACTGCACCAGTACGGACCGACGACGTTCAGTCCGAACGGTCACAAGTACATCAGGGAATACAGCTGCGAGGTGGTTCCGAGCATATTGTTCCGCGTGGGCGGAGTGATATTGTCGAAGGAGAAAGTGTTCATCTCTCATCAGAACCGCATACTGATCCGCTATACGCTTATAGACGCGCATTCGGACACCACACTAAAGTTCCGTCCCTTCCTGGCGTTCCGCAACGCCAACGCACTGGTGATGGAAAACTCAGCCATCGACAAGACCATCAACCATGTTCCCAACGGAGTGTCCACCTGTCTGTATGAGGGATACCCCGAACTGTACATGCAGTTCAACAAGGAAGTGAAATGGGTGAATAACGGGCACTGGTACAAGGGAATAGAATATTACAAGGACCGCGACCGCGGCATCCCGTACAAGGAGGACCTGTGGGTTCCCGGTTATTTCGAGGTTCCTATCAAGAAGGGAGAGTCCATCATTTTCTCCGCTTCGACGGCCGAGACCGACCCCGCCAAGTTCGAGAAGGTGTACGACGATGAGCTTAAGACCCGCACATGCCGCACCAGCTTCTACAACTGCCTCAAGAACGCCGCCAAGCAGTTCTATCTGAAGAACGAGCACGGCGACTACATCATGGCCGGCTATCCGTGGTACAACGTGCGGTGCCGCGACGAGCTGATCGCGCTGCCCGGCTGTACGCTGTCGGTAGGCCACGAGGATGACTATCACAAGATAATGGGCACCTTCATCAAGGCCCTGAATCATTATATCGACACCAAGGAGACGGATCCCGTGATCCACGAGATCGATCTGCCCGACATCCCGTTATGGACCATCTGGGCCATACAGGCTTACCGTAAGGCCACGGACCAGAAGCAGTGTCTTGACAAATACGGCGACGAGGTGCGCCGACTGGTGGAGGATATCCGCAACGGACGCATCGCCAACCTGCGTGTCAACGACAACGGCCTTGTGTCGAGCGAAGGCCGCGACAAGCCCGTGACCTGGCTGTCGGCTTCCATCAACGGCAAGCCCATCATCCCGCGCACAGGATACATCCTGGAATTCAACGCCCTGTGGTACAACAGCCTGCGCTTCCTGCAGTCGCTGCTGGAGAACGAACCCGGCGAACAGGAATACGTAAAGGAACTCGACGAGCTGGCCACGAAGTGCGGAGAATCGTTCGTCAGCACGTTCCTGAACGGCTACGGTTATCTGTACGACTATGTGAACGGCACCTACACCGATCTGGAGGTGCGTCCCAACATGGCCATAGCCATCGGCCTGGAATACAGCCCGCTGAACCGTCGCCAGCGCAAGACGGTACTCGACTTCTGCACACGCGAGCTGCTGACGCCCAAGGGACTGCGTTCGCTCAGCCCCAAGAGCCAGAACTACCATCCCACATACGTCGGCAACCCGATAGAGCGTGAATACGCCGTGCATCAGGGTCCGGCGCGTCCCTGGCTGTTCGGATTCTACGCCGACGCCTATTTCAAGGTGTTCGGACTGTCGGGCCTCTCGTTCATAGAGCGTATGCTGATCGGCTACGAGGACGAGATGTCGACCGGATGTATAGGATCGCTGAGCGAGATGTATGACGCCAACCCGCCGTACACCGGCCGAGGCGCCGTGTCGACGGCCAAGAACGTGGGCGGCATACTGACCGTGATCAAGACAGTGAACCAGATGATCAAATTACAGAAATAACCCCTAAACATAAGAGAAATGAGAGCATTAATGTTCGGATGGGAGTTTCCTCCCCACATTCTCGGGGGACTGGGAACGGCAAGCTACGGACTGACCAAGGGTATGCACAACTGCGGCAACATGGACATCACGTTCGTGATTCCGAAGCCGTACGGCGACGAGGAGAAGGGCTTTGCCAACATCATAGGCGCCAACAGCACCCCGGTGGCGTGGCGCGATGTGAATTATGACTATGTGGCCAACCGCCTGGGCAAAGTGATGGATCCCCAGCTGTACTTCCGGCTGCGCGACCATATCTATGCCGACTTCAACTATATGCGGCTCAACGACCTGGGTTGCATCGAGTTCTCGGGCCGGTATCCCGACAACATCCTGGAGGAGATAAACAATTACTCGATCGTGGCCGGCGTGATAGCGCGCACGGTGCCTTGCGATGTGATACACTCGCACGACTGGCTGACATATCCGGCCGGCATCCACGCCAAGAACGTGACCGGCAAGCCGCTGGTGATTCACGTGCACGCCACCGACTTCGACCGCAGCCGAGGCAACGTGAACCCCACCGTGTTCTCCATCGAGAAGGACGGTATGAACAACGCCGACCATATCATCACGGTGTCTGACCTGACACGACGCACGGTCATAGAGAAATACGGCATCAATCCCGACAAGGTGACCACAGTGCACAACGCCGTGATACCTTTGAGCGACGACCTGCTGAACCTGCCGCGCCATGAAAAGAAGGACAAGGTGATCACGTTCCTGGGCCGCATCACGATGCAGAAAGGACCGGAATACTTCGTGGAGGCAGCCGCCAAGGTGCTGCAGAAAACCAAGAACGTACGCTTCGTGATGGCCGGCAGCGGCGACATGATGGACGCCATGATACGTCTGGCAGCCCAGCGCAACATAGCCGACAGGTTCCACTTCACGGGCTTCCTGCGCGGCAAGCAGGTGTACGAGATGCTGGCCGATTCCGACGTGTACGTGATGCCGTCGGTGTCCGAGCCTTTCGGTATCTCGCCGCTTGAGGCCATGGAGATGGGCGTACCCTCCATAATATCCAAGCAGTCGGGATGCGCAGAAATCCTGAACAACGTAATCAAGACCGACTACTGGGATATCGACGCCATGGCCGACGCCATGCACGCACTGGTGTCCTATCCCGCCATGCACGACTATCTCCGCGTCAAAGGCATAGAGGAGATACACGGCATCACATGGGAGAAGGCCGGCCAGAAGGTAATAGATATTTACAACCAGGTCATCAACAAGTAAGCAAAGACATGAAATCAGTTTGTTTTTATTTCCACATACATCAGCCGTTCCGGCTGAAACGTTACCGTTTCTTCGACATAGGTAACGACCACTACTATTTCGATGATTTCTCGAACGACGACATCATCACCCGCCTGGCAGAGAATTCGTATATGCCGATGTGCGACACTCTGCTGGATATGATCAAGAGCACGAACGGGGCGTTCAAATGCGCGCTGAGCGTGAGCGGCACGGCCATCGAGCAGCTGCAGCTCTATGTGCCCGAGATGATCGACAAGCTCAAGGCACTGGCCGACACAGGCTGCGTGGAGTTCCTGTCGGGCACGTACGCACACTCTCTGTCGGGCCTGGAGGATACAGAGGAATTCATGCGCGACGTGAAGCGTCACGACGCCATGATTCAGGACCTGTTCGGCAAGAAACCGACCACGTTCGCCAACACCGAGCTGATCTACGACGACGACATCGCAGCCGAGGTGGGCCGCATGGGCTTCAACTCCTGCGTGACCGTGGGTGCAAAGCACATCCTGGGATGGAAGTCGCCTAACTACGTATATCAGGCTGAGACGGCACCCGATCTGAAGCTGCTGCTCAGTAACGACAAGCTGGCCGATGACGTGGCCCGCAACTTCGCCAATCCCGAATGGCCGGCTTATCCGCTGACAGCCGACAAGTATATGGACTGGATCGCCGCACTGCCCGACCAGGAGCAGGTTGTGAACCTGTGGTTCTCGATGGATGTGTTCGGATCGTTCCTGCCTGCCAACACCGGTATCTTCATGTTCATGAAGGCCCTGCCGCAGTTTGCCGCAGAGCGTGGCATCCGCTTCGCCACACCGAGCGAGGTGACTGCACAGCTCAAGCCCGTGGGCATGATGAGCGTACCATACCCCATCTCGGACATCGACGAGGCACGTGACGTGTCCGCATGGAAGGGTAACGAACTGCAGAACGAGGCCCTGAACAAGCTGTATGCCGTGGCCGAGCGCGTAAGCCTCTGCTCCGACCGTCAGCTGAAGCAGGACTGGGAGTATCTGCAGAGCTCCGACCATTTCTACTACATGAGTACCAAGAACATGGCTGACGGCGCAAGCCACGCGGCATTCTCGCCGTACGACTCGCCCTTCTCGGCATTCACGAACTACATGAATGTGCTGGCCGACTTCCTGGTGCGCGTAGAGGAGCAGTATCCGGAGAGCATCGACAACGAGGAGCTGAACTCGCTGCTGCTCACCATCCGCAACCAGGCGTCGGAGATCGCTTCGCTCAACAAGGAAGTGAAGTCGCTGCGTACCGCCCAGGACAGCGAAGACCTCCCCGTGGAGCAGGTTGTGCCGGCAGAGAAGGCTGACGTAGAGGCTCCGGCCAAGAAGCCCGGCCGCAAGCCGGCCGTCAAGAAGACGGCTGAAAAGAAACCTGCCACCAAGAAGGCAACGACAGCCAAGAAGAAGGCTGAGAAATAAGCCTACCGAATGCAGACCTAAAGGCCTGCGCCCGAACCAACCCACACTGCACGGGGTAGAGTAAGCATACTTTACTCAAGCAACCAGAGGGCGGTCGGGGTAATTGGAAATACAATCTCAGTAATAATTATGGCGGGTGGAACCTCGGTTCCACCCGCCTGCTTTATGCGTGCGGGTGTTCGGTTTTAAGCCTGTGGGTGATTAAGGTTAAGAATGCACTGATGAATTGACAATGTGCAATACGGGCTGCACTTCGAGTGGAATAGTGTGCAATAAATGAAGAATTCAGTAACAAAATGTTGAACATATAAAACATTTTGTTGACATTTGCATTCAGTATTAAAAGCTGTTGAAAAACAGTGTTTATAAATTACCCAAAACTGTTTGCATTATGTTAGAGCGGTATCTGGAAAAGACGGAGTTCGAGTCGCTGGAGGATTTCCGGCGTAATTTCAAGATAAAAGTGCCGGAACACTTCAATTTCGCATACGATGTGGTGGACCGTTGGGCCGAGGAACAGTCCGACAAACCGGCGTTGCTGTGGACAAACGAAGCCGGCGAGGAACGGCAGTTCTCGTTCCGAGAGATGAAGGAATACTCCGACCGCACGGCATCATTTTTCCAGAGCCTCGGAATAGGTCGCGGCGACATGGTGATGCTGATACTGAAGCGCCGGTACCAGTTCTGGTTCTCCATCCTTGCTCTGCACAAACTGGGTGCCGTAGCGATACCGGCCACACACCTGCTGATGCCCAAAGATATAGTGTATCGCTGCAATGCCGCGAAAATCAAGGCGATAGTGGCCGTGGGCGACGAGGTCGTGACCGGGAACATCGAGAAAGCGCTGCCCAAGTGCCCTACGGTGCGCAGGGTAATCTCTACCGGACCTATCGTGCCCGAAGGTTGGGAGGACTTCAGCAAGGGGATAGCGGAGGCTCCGGAATTCAGACGACCGGCATTGAAGAACCGCAACGAGGACCTGTCGCTGCTGTATTTCACTTCAGGCACCACGGGCGAGCCGAAGATGGTGGCGCATGATTTCCTCTACCCGTTGGGTCACATCATAACCGGCAAATACTGGCACAACCTCGACGAGAACTCGCTGCATCTCACCCTCGCCGATACCGGATGGGGCAAAGCTGTGTGGGGAAAGCTGTACGGACAATGGTTCTCGGGCGCGAATGTGTTCGTGTATGATTTCGACAAATTCAAGCCGAAGGAACTGCTTAATATGTTCCAGAAATACCACATCACCTCGTTCTGCGCGCCGCCGACGGTCTACCGCTTTCTGATACTGGAGGATGTCAGGAGCTATGACCTGAGTGCGTTGCGGTACTGCACCACTGCGGGCGAGGCCATGAATCCGAGCGTGTTCAAGAAATGGGAGGAGCTTACGGGCCTTTCCATCCACGAAGCCTTCGGGCAGACCGAGACGACGCTGACCATCGGCACCTTCCCGTGGATGACACCGAAACCGGGTTCGATGGGCATCCCGAGTCCCGGCTATCACATCGACCTGCTGAACGATGCAGGCGAGAGCTGCAAGCCCGGGGAGCAGGGGCAGATAGTGATATACACCGAGCCTGATCGCCCGTTGGGACTGTTCCGCGAGTATCTGTACGACCCGGAGTTGACCAAGGCCGCGCACCGCAACGGCGTGTATTACACCGGCGATATGGCCACGCGCGACGAGGACGGTTATTTCCGGTTCGTGGGCCGGGCCGACGACGTAATCAAATCTTCGGGCTACCGCATCGGGCCGTTCGAGGTGGAGAATGCCCTGATGAGCCACGAGGCAGTGGTGGAATGCGCCATTACCGGCGTGCCCGACCCGATACGCGGCCAGTTGGTCAAGGCCACGATAGTGCTGAGCGAGGCATACAAGGAAAAAGCCGGCGACGAACTGGTGAAGGAGCTACAGAACTATGTGAAGCATCAGACCGCGCCGTACAAGTATCCTCGTGTCATAGAATTTGTGGACGAACTTCCCAAGACCATCAGCGGCAAGATCCGCAGGGTGGACATCCGCAAGAAAGTGTCGTGATGTTATTTGTCCAGAGTGATGTTAATCGGTCCTGAACCCTTGACGATGAACTGGGCATGGCCGTTGAAGGCGGGGAGGGTGAACGCGTCGGGCTGCTCGCCGGGAGCGGGACGCTCCTTGATGCGGAATGCCGGGTCGCCGTTGCCGCTGCCCAACAGAGTCTGACCCTCCGACAGATGAATAGTCAGCGGATTGCAGGCTGTGGGGGCGAAACGACCTTTCCTGTCGCGTAGAGTGACGTTGATGACGCGAATACCGTCCTGTTCGTGAGCCGTTTCGATGTCTAATTTCTCGGCAGGACCGGAAGTCTCTACGACCGAGGTCTTGACGAGCTTCCCGTTCTTATAGCCCTTGGCCGTGACCTTGCCCGGTTTGTAGACAGCCGGGAACGATATGTGCTGACCGGGCGTCACTTTCATGCGGCCTAAGTTCTTGCCGTTCACATTCAGTTCCACCTCGTCCATGTTGGAATAAACCCAGATGTCGATGGTCTCGCCCTCGTGACCTTCAAGATTCCAATGTGGAAGGATGTGGAGCACAGGCTGATCGGTCCACTGCGACTTCAGATAGAACGCCTCGTCCTTGGGAAATCCGGCATAGTCCAGGATTCCGAACTCGCTGCCCGTGGCCGGGAATACAAGGGGATTCGGTTCGCCGCGATAGTCGAAGCCGGTCCAGTAGCAGAGGCCGAGCAGCCAGGGGCGGTCGCGGTAGAAAGTCCAGCCACGCGCAATGCGGTTCAGCGTGCCGTCCGTGTCGGGGGTACGGTTCAGCGACGCCATGTGGCCGTTGGTCCGGTCGTCGAAATAAACGCCGCGTGTGCCGCTGCCCGTTGTCTCCTCCGACCCGAATGCGATGCGGTCGGGATAGTTGCGGCGGTGTTCCTCCACGGGATTCTGCATGATGTAGTTGTAGCCGGCCACATCGGGGCTGACAACGACTGTCGGGCCGCTGGAGGTGGCCACAGTCATAAGGCGCGTGGAATCGAGGCTGTGCGAGATGTCGCGCAGGTCCTTCACGATGCGGTCGCCGCGCTTGTCCCATTCCACGCCCCATTCCTCGTTGCCGACGCTCCACAGAATCACCGACGGATGATTGAAGTCGCGGTCTATCATCTTCTCAAGCTGACCGGTGTGGTAGTCGTTGATGCCAAGCAGACGGTTCTCCTCAACCAACATGATGCCGATTGAGTCGGCAGCCGCGATGGCTTCGGGGGTGAATGGATTGTGCGATGTGCGAACGGTGTTGATGCCGTATTTCTTAAGTTCCTTAAGGCGGTAGACGTTGACGGCATCGGGGATACCGGCGCCTACGCCCGCATGGTCCTGATGCTGGTCCACGCCATGTATCTTGTAATGCCGGCCGTTGACGAACAGTCCTTTGTCCGGATCGAACGTCAGGGTGCGGAATCCTGTGCGGATACGTTCGGATTCGATGTCGCGGCCATTGTCCTGCAGTGTGACAGTCACGTCGTAGCGTTCGGGAGTGTCGGGACTCCACAGCTTCAGGTCCTGAGGCTTCAGGTCGATATGCCACTTGACCTCGCCGCGAGACTTTATGACCGCTGGAACTGAGATTGAGGACGAGCCACCCGGCACCGACTGACCCGACAACGATGTAATATTGACGATAACTTTCAGATTCCTGATATCGGCATGTGACAGGTTTTCAATGATGCCGCTTACAGTGACTTTGCCGTTGCCGGAGTCCGAGGTGCTGTATTGCACACGTGTCTTGTCGGGCACCAGGCGCACCAACGGCGACTTTTCAAGCCAGGCATGGCGGTAGATGCCGCCGCCCTCATAGAACCAACCCTCCTCGAACGTGGCGTCGGAACGGACGGCGATGACATTCTCGGAATCGGGGCCGTAATTCAGATAGGGGGTGATGTCGTAACGTTGGCGAGTATATCCCGAAGGCTCGCCACCGAGATAGAAGCCGTTGACCCACACCTGCGAGTCGCGGAATATGCCGTCAAACATCAGGTCGTAGTGAGAGGCCGAGTCCTCGGGCTGCAGCGTGAATGTCCTACGGTACCATCCTACGGATGTCTCGGGGTATTTATAGCCCACGGTCTTGTAGCCGTGGCTGTGGGAAGCTAACGAATCGTAGGGGAGGTCTACCACGAAATCGAACGGCAGATTGACGCGATGCCATAGCGAATCATTGAATTTAGGAGAATAGGGCCCGGCATTGTGGACGGAATTGGCCTTGGTGAGATAGTTGAAATATTCGGTGCCCCTGCCGAAATCCTTGGCGGGGTCGGTATGTCCGAAAGCGAATGCCCAGTCCGGGTCGATGTTGATGAGCGTGCGCGATGACACCGATGCCGAATATGTCAGGACTCCGGCTCCGATTATCGCGAGGGGGACGAGAATATTTTTCATAGTCAGAATAATTTCGACAAAGGTAGTTAAAAAAGGGAATATCGCCAAATAAGTTGTGAAAATGCGGAAAAAATGATAATTTTGTACAGAAAAACAGAGGAACCACACAGAGGCGTGGTCTGTCGCTCCGGCCTATGGGGCCGTAGAGGAAAGTCCGGGCAACACAGGACACCGCATTTTCTAACGGAAAGCTGGCAGCGATGTCAGGGATAAGTGACAGAGAACGACCGCCCGGCGGCTTAGGTCGCCGGGTAAGGGTGAAAAGGCGAGTGTAAGAGACCACCGGGCCGCATGGCGACATGCGGCGCCGCACATCCTGCGGGTTGCAAGGCCAAATACACCGGCAGTCAAGGATGGTCCGTCCATTGCCGGGGGGTAGGCTGCTATAGCCGGCAGGCAACTGCCGACAAAGATAAATGACAGACGCGGAAAGGAAATTGTTCCGTACATAACCCGGCTTACAGCGCCTCTGTGCATCATAATGAGTCTTTGGTTCAGGCTGAAGACTCATTTTTTTTGTTATTAAGACAGAACGTGGGCGAACCGGCTTGTGCCTAATAGACGGATATATGAAGAATAAAAAGGATAATATCATCACACGACTGATTGACAGGGTAATGCGATGGTGGGTGTATTGCTCCACCGGCGTATGGAGCGACGGCCGCAACACTGCGGGCGTCAGGTTCGTCAAGACCGTGAACCTGTCGGTCAAATCCTTTTTCGACCGCGACCTGCAGATCAAGTCGATGGCGCTGACCTACAACACGGTGCTGTCGATAGTGCCGGCGTTCGCGCTGATGGTGGCCATCGGCCGGGGATTCGGGCTGCAGGATTCGGTGCAGAACGAGCTGTACATGCTGTTTCCGGCCCAGCACAAGGCCATAACTACATTTATGAGATTCGTCGACTCGTATCTGTCAAGCACCACGCAGGGCCTGTTTGTGGGCGTGGGCATCATAGTGCTGTTGTGGACGGTGATAATGCTGCTGTCGGGCATCGACGACGCCTTCAATTCCATCTGGGACGTGCGGAGCGAGCGCACCCTGTTCCGCAAGTTTACCGACTATATCACTATCTGCCTTATGGTGCCGATATTGCTGATATGTTCGTCGGGAGTGTCGATATTCATGTCGGACACTGTGCAGGGGATGGTCTATTTCTCGTTCCTGACGCCCGTGGTGAACCTGATGCTCGAACTGGCGCCTCTGGCGTTGTCGTGGCTTGCGTTCACCATCTCGTACTGGCTGATACCGAATACGAAAGTCGACTTCAAGTTCGCCGCCATTTCGGGACTGATGGCCGCAATAGGCTTCTACGTGGTGCAATGGCTTTTCATAAACGGTCAGATATATGTGTCGCGTTATAACGCCATCTACGGGTCGTTCGCCTTCCTGCCGCTGCTGCTGGTGTGGCTGCAGATCTCATGGCTGATACTGCTGAGCGGATGCGTGCTGACGTATTCGTTGCAGAATGTGTTTACCTTCAATTTCCTGGGCAGCGAGGAGACACTGTCCTACCAGTCGCGGGCCGTAGTGGCCGTTATAGTGATGGCTGTGGTGGCGCGCCGTTTCGAAAAAGGAGAGACCCCGCTGACCCGCACTCAGTTCGCCGCGGAATATAACCTGCCTGTGCGCGTGTTGGGACGTATAATTGAACGGCTGAAGAATGGAGGGCTGATATATCCCGTGGCGATCAAGGATGACGAGCTGGGCATAGGCCCGAGCCGCGACGTGCATGACATGACTGTGGGCGATGTGCTCCAGACATTCACCAATGCCGGCGACAGTGAGGTCTCGCCCGATTTCCGCAGGATATACGAGCCTGTGTTCGAGATGCTGTCGGGTCCGCAGCATAAAAGCTATGATGCCTTTTCGCGAATTAAACTCATAGACGTGCCGGTGCCGCTGCCCGAGCAGGTGCACGCCATGGTGACGGGTGTGCCTCCGGTCAGCGATTCTGCGCCAAAGCCTTGATGCGGGCGCGGCAGATGTCGGCTATTTCTTCAGCTGAGAATCGCGAGGTGTCGAGACAGATATGGTATGTTTCGGCATGGCCCCACTTGTGATTGGTGTAGTAGCTGTAGTACGATTCGCGGGCGTTGTCCATCTTTCGGGCCAGCGAGCGGGCCGCCGATTCGGTGTCGGTGTCCCGGCGTTCCATGATCTTGCGGATGCGGTATTCCGCCGGAGCATGGAGGAATATGCTGATCAGACCCGGACGGTCGCGCAGGATATAGTCGGCGGTGCGGCCCACTATGACGCAAGGCCCCTTGTCGGCCAGCTGGTTGATGACGCGCGACTGGATGCGGTACAGACCCTCGTTGTCGATGTCCGAGAACTCGGCCATGGCGTTCTCCACGCCGTAATTTAGCTGCAGCATGCTGCGTATCCAGGAGGGGCGTTTCTCGTCGGCACCGTCAAACAGCCGCTTGTCGAATCCCAATGCTTCGGCAGCCTTGCTCAGCAGAGTCTTGTCGTAATAGTCCGCCCCAAGCCGCTCGGCTATAATTTTGCCTATCTCGCGCCCTCCGCAGCCGAACTGGCGACCTATGGCTATAATGAACGGAGTTTTCTCCGCATCTTTTACAACTGCTTTTTGCTGAGGCATAATGCTCTGATAATTAATGCTATGATGTGCGTAATCCGGGCTTGATAAGTGAAGCGGGGATAAAATTATTTCCGAAATTGGCTCAAAATTATAAATAATTAGGTATTTTTGCAATTTCAAACGTCTGTTTTTGAAACGGATTTTTAAAAAGACAACAAAACAATATGAGCGAACAGAACGAAAGCAAAGGTATGGAGCTATATGAATATATAGTTGACCATGTGGACGAACTGGGGAGCGATCCGAAAGAGATAGTGGATCAGTTGAGGACGGCGGACCAGACCGGACAATTTCTGGCGAGCACGGCCCGGTATCTTGCGGCCATAGACCGGGAGCGTTTCGAAGGGTGGCTTAGTCCCTTGGTAGAAGGTGCCATCGAGAAGGATCGAGAACGCCGTTACATCGGCTCGCTGCTCGAAGCCCTGTGGGGGCGCGATTACGAGGAGCGTGTGGCGGAACTGAAGGAATCGGACAATAACTTCCGCCGGATATACCGGCGCATACACCCCGAGGAAGATGCGATGTAACATACTGCTGGCGTTGCTGCTGGCGGCAGGAATGACAGCCAACGGCGAGGCGGCCGTGAAGCGGACGGCCACAAAGGCGAGAACGACCAAAACCGCCGTAAGAACCGGAACGTCGAAGAAAACCACGCGTACCGCGCAATCGGCGAAAATTAATCAGCAGAAGCAAAAGTCAGAGAAACCGACAATGGAGCAGAATGTAATGGTCGACTTCCAGACCACGATGGGTCCGATACGGATCAAACTGTACGACGATACACCCGCACACCGCGATAATTTCACGAAGCTGGTGAAGGAGGGATTTTATGACGGGGTGCTGTTTCACCGCGTCATAGACGGATTCATGGTTCAGACCGGCGATCCGAATTCCAAGAATGCCGCAGCCGGCGAGGCGTTGGGCGCGGGAGACCCTAACTATACGATACCGGCCGAGATAAAGTATCCGGAGCATTATCACAAATACGGCGCGTTGGCCGCCGCGCGCACCGGCGATTATGTCAATCCAGAGCGTCGCAGCAGCGGTAGCCAGTTCTATATAGTGACCGGCCAGAAATATACCCCGGAGCAGCTGGGCATGATGCAGCAGAGGCGTCCCGGGATGCCGATGCCTGAAAACGTGATGGCGGACTACACCACGGTAGGCGGCACACCGCATCTGGACGGACAGTACACCGTGTTCGGCGAGGTGGTGTCGGGGATGGACACCGTGGAGAAGATTCAGAAAGCGGAGACCGACCGTCGAGACCGCCCGGTGGAGGACATACGCATCATAAGCGCGAAAATCGCCGAGAAATAACCTTACAGACAAAATAATAGGCTTTAAATTTTGTCAAAACGGATAAAACGATTAAATTTACAGCCAAATATGAAATTCGGCCGACATCCGGACCAAAACGGAGACGGAAAGGCCGGGAACAAACAGACAATGGACGAACTTGAAAAGAAGGTACCCGAAGTGGAAGTGACGGAGGTCGAGGCTACGGAAGTCGAGACCCCGGAACTCGAGGCAGCGGCCTGCGAGTCCACTGAAGGCGCATGTGTAGCAGAGACAGAGGAGGCTCCGGCCCGCAACGTGCACACGATGAGCAAAGAAGAACTCGTAGCGGCGATGAAGGAGATTCTGGAGAATGACAAGATGGAAAGCCATCGGGAAGTGACAGCGATGAAGCAGGCGTTTTTCAGTCTGCGCAGCCGCGAACGGCTGGAGGAGCTGAACGCATTTGTGGAGGCCGGCAACGAACCGGCTGCATTTGCGGCCAGGCCTGATGAGCTTGAAAATGAATTCAATACGCTCTACGCTACATTCAAGGAGAAACGTCAGGAATACATAGCCGCCGACGAGGCGCGCCGCCAGGCCAATCTGGAGCAGAAGCTCGAGTTGCTGGAGAAGATGAACGCCATAGCGTCGGACATCGACACGGTGAACGTCAAGTTCCAGGAATTCCAGCAGCTTCAGGCCGACTTCCGCGCCATCAAGGATGTGCCGCCGGCAGCCGAAAGCGAGATCTGGAAGAATTTCCAGACCGTAGGCGAGCAGTTCTACGACCATCTGAAAATGAACAAGGAGCTCCGCGACCTCGATTTCCGCAAGAATCTTGAGGCCAAGCGCGCATTAGTGGACGAGGCCCGCAAGCTCAGCGAGGTGAACGATCCGGTACAGGCGTTCCGCAAGCTGCAGGAACTGCACGAGGAATGGCGCAACATCGGCCCCGTGGCCAAGGAGCTGCGCGAGAGTCTGTGGGAGGAATTCCGCGAGGCTTCGACGGTGGTGAACAAGCGTCATCAGGAATATTTCGAGCAGCGCAAGGCTTCCGAGCAGATCAACGAGGCCGCCAAGGAGGAACTCTGCAAGCAGATAGAGGAGCTGAATCCCAGCGAGAACACCACATTCGCGCAGTGGAACACGATGACCGACCAGATCATCAACCTGCAGAAGAAGTGGAAGGAATACGGCTACGCGTCGAAGAAGGCCAACACCGCGCTCTATACACGCTTCCGTCGTGCCTGCGACAACTTCTTCGAGGCCAAGACCGAATACTTCCGCCGCACACGCGAGGGATTCAACGAGAACCTGGCGAAGAAGATAGCCCTGTGCGAGAAGGCCGAGAAACTGAAGGAGAATCCGGACGTAAAGAATCCGACGGACGAGATAGTGCGTCTGCAGGCTGAATGGAAGACCATCGGGGCCGTTCCGCGCAAGCAGAGCGACGAGGTATGGAAGCGCTTCACGGACGCATGCAATTACTTCTTCGACGAGCGCAAGCGTCAGACCCGCGAGCGCCGCAAGGAGGAGAACGAGAACCTTGACGCCAAGAAGGCCATCATAGCCAAGCTGAAGGAACTGCCGCTGGACGGCGACCGCCGCGAGGTGATAGGCCAGGTGAAAGACCTGCAGGCCGAATGGAACAAGATCGGCTTCGTTCCCTTCAAGGTGAAGGACAGCATCTTCAAGGAATACCGCGAGATATGCGACACGCTGTATAACACATACACCGAGCGCGAGAACAGCCGCCGCATGAACAACTGGCAGGAGAAGATGGGCCGTATGCGCGGCGACGGCAACAAGGTGAGCAGCGAGCGCGAGAAACTGGTACGCGCCCTGGAGGCCCGCAAGAGCGACCTGCTGACCTACGAGAACAATCTCGGATTCTTCAACGTCAAGTCGTCGGCCGGCAACTCGATGCTGAAGGAGATGGAACGTAAGATAGCTCGCCTCAAGGAGGAGATAGAGGAAATCAAGCAGAAGATCCGCATGGTCGATAATCCCGAGGCCGCCAAACCCGCAGCCGCCGAGGAACCCAAGGCGGAAGCGAACGAAGAACCCAAGGCTGAGGAAAAGACTGAAGATTAATCATTAACAGAGACATATATGGATACGGCACTCAATTCTGGGCGCCGTATTCTTTACAAATATAGATGAAAGTAACCGTAACAATGATAGCGGCAGCCATGGCAGGTATGGCGGCATTTGGATTACAGGCACAATACGTGGACATAACCAATGCGTTGTACCCGGAGCGGTACGAGCAGAACGACACGACGCACAATCCGGGCGACGACATCATCATCAAGAGCCCGACGGTGCTGAAATATGTGGAGCATCGCGACAGCCTTGCCGAAGCGGCCGAGCAGACCGTCAAGGTCGAGATCCCGACCGCATACAAATCCAAGGGAAGCGTGCCGGCCTCTAAGCTTTTGTCCGCTAAGAGTACAAAGCCTAAAAAGTCGTATCGCCCCGACGACGAGGCTGAATCGGCAGGCAAGGCACCGGTATATGCGATATCCGAATCTGACAAAGCCAGTGTCAGGGCCGGTGACTACACCGCCAATATGGCCCAGGCCCGTCAGGGCGATGCGTCGGCGCAATATGTGATAGGTATGTGCTGCCTTGCCGGTGCGGGAGTGGAGCAAAACGTGAGCGATGCGTGGAAATGGCTGGCGCGGTCGGCCGAACAGGGCAATGAAAACGCCCAGTTCGAGATTGGCAAGATGTATGACGCCGGCATAGGGGTGAGCCGCAGCGACAAGGAGGCGGCATACTGGTATCGCCGTGCCGCGCGCAACGGCCATGTCGAGGCATTATTGGCTACAGCCAAGGAATTCGAGCTGGGCCGCGGTGTGCTGCAGGACAAGCGTGTGGCAGCTGAAAACTATTGGCGTGCCGCCGAACGCGGAAGCGCGCAGGGTGCCTACAACTTCGCCATCATGCTGCGTGACGGTGTCGGTGTGCAGCAGGACCTCCCCCGCGCCCTGAAATATTTCATGCAGGCGGCCGAAAGCTCATATTCCGACGCCGCCGGACAGGTGAGCATGCTTCAGTCCAACGGCGTGAAGCTGCGCCCGACCAAGACCGGAGCGGTCAGAAAGAAAACGGGTGTGGCGGCATCGTCCAAGAGCCGCAGTCACAAGGCCGCTGCCAAATCCGGACACAAGTCGAAAAGAAGATGACAGACCCACACCCGATACACACTATAAACTGAAAACACCGTGAGTAAAAACGAAAAGGAAGCGCACCGCGAGCTGATACTGATAAACATATCCGGGCCGGACCGGGCCGGCATCACGGCCCAGCTGACCGGCATACTGGCCGACCATGACGCCACGATACTGGACATAGGCCAGGCCGACATACACCACACCCTTGCGATGGGCATGCTGGTGATGACCGACAGCACACGCAGCGGCGACATACTGAAGGAACTGCTGTTCGCCACCAACGAGATGCACGTGCAGGTGCAGTTCAGCATCGTGCCCGAGGAGGAATACCAGTCGTGGGTGGCGGCCCAGGGCAAGAACCGCTACATCCTGACGCTGCTGGGACGGCACATCACGGCGCGACATATATCGGAGATTTCGAAAATCATAGCCAACCAGGGCCTGAACATCGACACTATAACGCGTCTGACCGGCCGTATGCCCCTGGACGCCAACACGGAGATGGCCACCAAGGCGTGCATCGAGTTCTCGGTGCGCGGCAATCCCAAGGACAAGACCCGGATGCAGAGCGACATACTGCGCCTTACGTCGGAACTGAACTTCGACGTGTCGATGCAGGAGGACACCATGTACCGCCGCTGCCGCCGACTGATATGCTTCGACATGGATTCCACCCTGATACGCACCGAGGTGATAGACGAGCTGGCCGACCGTGCCGGAGTGGGGCCGCAGGTGCGCGCCATCACGGAGAGCGCGATGCGCGGCGAGATAGACTTCTGCGAAAGTTTTACGCGAAGGGTGGCTCTGCTCAAGGGTCTGGACGTGTCGGTGATGAAGGAGATAGCCGACAACCTGCCCATCACCGAGGGCGTGGAGAAACTGATGTCGGTATTGAAACGCTCCGGCTACAAGACCGCGATACTGTCCGGCGGTTTTACCTATTTCGGGCAGAGCCTTAAGAACCGATTCGGCTTCGATTACGTTTATGCTAATGAACTGGAGATCGGACCGGACGGTAAGCTGACTGGCCGTTATGTAGGCGACATAGTCGACGGCAAGCGCAAGCGCGAGTTGCTGAAGCTGCTGGCGCAGGTGGAGAACATCGACATCGCGCAGACCATAGCCGTAGGCGACGGTGCCAACGACCTGCCGATGCTGTCGGAGGCCGGCCTGGGCATAGCGTTCCACGCCAAGCCCAAGGTGAAGGCCGAAGCCTCGCAGAGCATTTCGACCATAGGTCTTGACGGTGTGCTCTACTTCCTGGGATTCAAGGACTCCTACATGAAGCTATAAACGCGCGGCGATGTCCGCGTATCTAATAAAGCCGGCTTGGCCGCAAGGAACATGAGGACAAGGAATATTGCGAAAGGGTTATGCGCGGCGGTATGTATCATATCCGCTGCCTTCGGTGTGAACGCCACAGGCTCGTCGGCGATGCCTGATTCTGTGATACGTACACCTCACAATGACAGTATAGCACGACCGGACCGGCAGACGGTCGGACTGGTGCTGAGCGGCGGCGGTGCCAAGGGCATAGCCCATGTGGGCGTGATCAAGGCGCTGGAGGAAAACAATATTCCGATAGATTATGTGACGGGAACATCGATGGGAGCCATAGTGGGGTCGCTCTATTCATGCGGATGGAGCCCGGAGCGTATGCTGAAATTTTTCACCAGCCCGGACTTCGGTTACTGGAGCACCGGCACGATTCCGCCCGAACGGGTCTATTACTACATCCAGCCGGCCCCCACGCCGAAATGGCTTGAAGTGAACATCAACTTCAAGTCCGGCGGCAAGAAGATGCTGAACGAGGTGCTGCCCACATCGCTGATCAGCCCGTTGCCCATGAACATCGAGTTCCTGAACCTGTACGGGCCATACAGCGAGCAATGCGGCGAGAACTTCAACAATCTGTTCGTGCCGTTCAGGTGCGTCACATCGGATGTCTACCACAAGCATAAGATAGTGCTGTCGCGCGGATCGCTCGGCGACGCCGTGCGCGCGTCGATGAGTTTCCCGCTTGTGTTCCGTCCCATCAAACTGGACGGCGTGCTGGTATATGACGGCGGCATATACGACAACTTCCCGGTGAACGTGATGGAGAAGGATTTCCATCCCGATTTCATGATAGGCGTTCAGGTGGCCGGCGCCGACAAGGCTCCGATGCGCGGAGACCTCTACTCGCAGCTGGAGGACATGATAATCCAGAACAACGACTACTCCATGCCGAGCGCCAATGGAATCAAGATTAAGGTCCCGGTGTCGAATTTTGCCGTGCTGCAGTTCGACAAGGCCAGGGAAATATACGAGATAGGCTATAAATCCGGACTGGCCATGATAGACAGCATCAAGAAGCGCGTCACGGCCCGGCGTACGCCTCAGGATCTGGATGCGAGCCGTGCCGGATTCGCCGCCAAGACTCCTGACCTGAAATTCGACTCGATAGCCGTGACGGGCGCTACACCCGATCAGGCACGATACCTGCGTTTCCTCTTTTTCGGAGGACGTCCCCATGCCATCGGAATGCCCGGCGTGATCAATTCCTATTACCGTGCCGTGACGGACGGTACGCTTAACAATCTGGTGCCTCAGGCCGAGTTCGGCAAGGACGGCCATAACACGCTGTTGCTGCAGGCCAGTCAGAAACGTCCGTGGAATATCGGAGTGGGAGGATGGATATCGTCGTCGACCAATTCCATGCTGTATCTGAAGTTCGGATACCACTCCATGAGTTTCAACTCGCTGGACGTGTCGGTCAGCGGCTGGGTAGGACAGAGTTACTATGCCGGATTGCTGTCGGCAAGGTTTACTTTCCCGAGTGCCCGTCCCTCGCTGGTGCAGCTGGACGGACTGTTGAGCCGACAGAAGTATTACGACTCGGAGGTGCTGTTCTATCAGACCGGTTCGCCGGCGTTCATCACCGAGGACGAGAATTATCTGCGCGGCAGCTACATCTGGGCCGCCAGCCGCAAGGTCAAGGGATGGGTGTCGGCCGCGTGGGGATACATGAACGACCGGTACTTCCCCGACAGCGACGGGTCGTATCACGACCGGAGACGCGACCGTACCAGATACTGGCTGGGAGTGCTGAGAGTGGGATTTGAAAAGAACACTCTGAACAACAAGCTGTATCCCAGCGAGGGCGTGCATTGGAATTTTGAATTCCGTGGAGCTTACGAAAAGAGTTCGTTCTATCCGGAAAACGTGATGAAAACCACCCAGCGCGACAACTGGAACGCCGCGTTGTGGGCATACTACAAACATTTCTTCCCGTTGCACCGGAACATGAAGCTCGGCGTCATGGGCAACGCGATGGGCAATTACAAGAGGCTGAAGCAGAACTACACCTCGACATTGGTGCATTCGGCGGAGTTCGCGCCCACCCCCTCGACTCAGAATTACTTCAACGAGGCGTTCCGTTCCGACAATTATGTCGCGGCCGGACTGATCCCCGTGTGGACGCCGTCGCGCGGATTCCAGATCAGGGGTGATTTCTACGGATACTCAAAGGTGCGCGGACTCAAGAACCTCGGACCCTCTGTGACCGAGTATGGCAAATGGTTCCCCAAGGTGGAGTTCATCGGAGAGGTGGCGGCTGTATATAATTTCCCGTTCGCCAGTCTCAGCCTGTATGTCAATTATCTCAGCTCGCCCAAGAATAACTGGAATTTCGGTATAAACTTCGGCTTGTTCTTCCAAGCCCCAAAACTGATTCATTGATGCATAGGAATATAATCGGAATATTAACCGCCGCCGCAGGCGTCATATCCCTTCTTTCAGCAGGATGCGGCCGCTCCGGTAACGGAGATTCGCGGGAATATCAGAACGCAGAGGGAATGATATGGAACACCACGTATCACGTCACGTATAACGGAGCCCCCGAACTGAAAGACTCGATAATGCAGGTGCTGAACAAGGTGGGAACGTCTCTTAACGTGTTTGACGAGAAATCGCTTGTGAGCCGGGTCAACGTCAGCGACAGTACGGCCGTAGACACCGATTTCATCAGGGTATACGTGGAGTCGGTGAAGGTGAACCGGCTCACGGAGGGTGCCTTTGACCCGACATTAGGCCCGCTGATCGAGGCCTGGGGCTTCGGCAAGGGGCATAAGGCCACGGGAGACACGGCCCGCATCGATTCGCTGATGAAGTTCGTGGGCATAGGCAAGACCAGACTGGACATGGACACGCTGGTGAAGGACGACAGGCGCATACGGTTCAATTTCTCGGCAATCGCCAAGGGTTACGGCTGCGACTGCGTGGGCGAGATGCTGCAGCGCAACGGCGTGGAGGACTGGCTTGTGGAGATAGGCGGGGAGATATCATGTCGCGGCAAAAGCCCCGACGGAGGCAAATGGCGTGTGTCGATAGACCGTCCCGTGATGCAGAAGGACCGCATACTTCACGATTCGCAATGCGTGGTGGAGGTGACGGACGCCGGAATCGCCACGTCGGGCAATTACCGCAACCTGCAGAGCGACGACAAGGGACAGTATTACGGACACACAATTTCGGCCCGGACGGGACGCCCGGCGCGCACGGACGTGATAAGCGCCACGGTGATAGGACGCACGGCAATGGAAGCCGATGCGCTGGCCACCGCGTTCATGGCTATGGGCGCCGATGATGTGAAACGCCTCAACAAGTCCACGAGGCTCCCCGTCATGCTCGTCCTGACCGACTCGACGGTGTGGTGCTCCGGCCAATTTGAGAAATTAATGATACGTTAGCAAACTTTTAGCATACTTTGGGGAACTTGATTTGTTTATTACAGAAATATTGATTAAGTTTGCATATTCGCAAGATGCAGAGAATACAATAACATTAACGTTCTTAAAACAGCTTTACAAACAAAAAAGAACCTAAAACTTATATAACTATATAACTATGAAAGAAGCATACGTATTTTTGGCAGAGGGGTTTGAAGAAGTAGAAGCATTAACGCCGGCAGACGTTCTGCGCCGCGCCGGACTGCCTGTGAAGACGGTATCGATTACCGATGAGCATGAGGTGACGGGCGCGCACGGCATCACGGTCCGCGCTGACGTGTTGCTGCGTGACACGGATTTCAACGGAGCCGCATGGCTGATACTGCCCGGCGGACTTCCCGGAGCCACGAACCTGTACGATTGCGAGGCATTGCGCGAATTGCTGAAGGCGCAGTACGCGAGCGCCGAGGGACGCATCGCAGCCATCTGCGCGTCGCCGGGTGTGGTGCTCGGTCAGCTCGGATTGCTGAAGGGCCGCAAGGCCACTTGCTATCCCGGCTTCCAGAAATATATGGAAGGCGCCGACTATCAGGACCGCCGCGTGACGGTGGACGAGAAGTTCGTGCTGGGCAACGGTCCGAGCAGCGCGTTGCCGTGGGCACTGGCCATCGTGACGGCATGGGCAGGCGAGGAGAAGATGAACTCAACCGCCAACGCCATGCTGCTGTACCCCAACGGGCAGCAGACGCTGGAGAACTTTTTCGGATAATTCCGAAATTCTATGCGTGTGTTTACTTTTAAACCGTTCGTCGGTCACGGTGCCCGCACCGCTCCCTCCTTGGCTTGCAAAATCATCTCAAAAAATCCTCTCAATCTTAATTTGATTTAAAAGTAAACACACTCTAATACACTGAATGGACAGATACTATACGATACAGAGAGCCGGTTCGTCGCAATACAAGGAGAAGATGAGCCGGTTTCTTTCGTTTGCGTTGCCGGCGTATACGGCCGAGGAATGCAAGGAACTGATCAAGGAATATCAGAACAGATACCACGACGCGCGTCATGTGTGCTGGGCGTATATGCTGGGTCCGGAGCGTAAGGAATGGCAGCTGTCGGACAACGGCGAGCCGTCGGGCACGGCGGGCAAGCCGATATTGGGCCAGATCAACAGCATGGAACTAACGGACGTGCTGGTGTTGGTGGTGCGTTATTTCGGCGGCATCAAGCTGGGGACGTCGGGGCTGATACAGGCCTACCGCGAGGCTGCGCGCGAGGCGTTGGAGGATGCCGGCGTCAAGGAGATGCGGCAGATGGTGAGGCTGCGTCTTGAGGTGCCGTACGCCAAGGCCGAGGGGGTGATGAGGATAGTGAAACAGCCTGATATAAGAATAGTGAATCAGACATTCGACAACCAGTGCGGACTGGAGATAGAATTCCCGCTGGATATGGAAAGTGAACTGCGCGGACGGCTGGGAAGCGCGGACGAGTGCAGGATTCTCGAATAACGGCATATTTGAGAAAAAAGCGTAAAAATCTAAGAAAAAACGCTTTAAATGATTGCCGAATGAAAAAAAATTACGATATTTGCAGTGCGAAAAAAATGAGCACCCCTGAATTGAGGACAAAATACGGTCCAAAGCGGTGTTGTTCAGGCAATTGGGTGTTTGACGGACACTCAATTGTGCGTAAATGTGAGAGTCAAAAGCAGAGAATAGAAATTTCATAACGAAATATAATAACTCATACACAATGACAAAAGCAGATATAGTAACAGAGATCTCGCGCAAGACCGGTCTGGAGAAGGCAGCAGTGCTGACCGTTGTTGAAGAGTTCATGACTACAGTAAAGGAGAGCATGGGCGCCGGCAATAACGTATACCTGAGAGGCTTCGGCAGCTTCGTGGTGAAGACCCGCAAGGAGAAGACCGCACGCAACATCTCGAAGAACACGGCAATCAAGATTCCGGAGCACAAGGTTCCGACCTTCAAGCCCTCGAAGGTGTTCCTGGAGGAGATTCACTAATCGGACAAGTCAGGAGAGATACGGATTCCGGACGGAATCCTGAAAATATTAGTAATACTAAAACCAAACAACGATGCCAAGCGGAAAGAAGAGAAAAGGCCACAAGATGGCTACTCACAAGCGCAAGAAGAGACTGAGAAAGAATCGTCATAAGAAGAAGTAATCAGGTTCCGCAAGGACCTGAGACCCGCAAGGGCTCTTCGCATACGACAATCTTGCGAAATAAAGGACAAACGGGACCCCGCCCCTCGGGATGGGGCTTCGTTTTGTTCTTTTTTATTTAAGCGCGTACCATATTGCGCAATTTAATGTAGAAATGAAAAGCGAATTAGTAGTAGATGTAAGCCGCGAGGAAGTGTCGATAGCGCTTCTCGAGGATTCGCGTCTGGTGTCGCTTCAGAAGGAGAGCCGCAACATAGCGTATGCCGTGGGCGACCTCTATCTGGCCAAGGTCAAGAAGCTGATGCCGGGACTGAACGCCGCATTTGTCGATGTCGGCTACGAAAAGGACGCTTTTCTTCATTATCTTGATTTGGGACCCCAGTTCAACACCTACATACGCTATGTGCGCGAGGCGTTGGACGACAAGCGAAAGGTCCCCAGTGTGTCGAAACTGAAATTCGACCAGGACATTCCGAAACAGGGCACCATACAGGACGTGTTGAAGCCCGGCGACCAGCTGCTGGTGCAGGTGGCCAAGGAGCCGATCTCGACCAAGGGACCCCGACTCACCACCGAAATATCCTTTACGGGACGGTTCATGGTGCTGATGCCGTTCGGCGACAAGATCTCCATATCGCAGAAAATCAAAAGTACGGAGGAGAAGATACGCCTGCGCCAGCTGATAGGAAGCATCAAGCCCAAGGGATTCAGCGTGATAGTGCGCACGTCGGCCGAAAACAAACGCGTGGCGGAACTCAACAACGAGATGCGTACGCTGCTCAAGAGCTGGGAGGACTCCATAGCCAAGATGCAGCGGGCCAAGGCCCCGGCGCTCGTGTATCAGGAAGACTCGCGTACGCTGAGCATGATCCGCGACCTGTTCGCACCCACTTTCGAGAATATCCACGTCAACGACAGTGAATCGTACGAGCAGATCCGCAAATATGTGTCGTTGATCGCACCGGAAAAGGATAACATCGTGCAGCTGTATGACAGCGACGAGCCTATCTTCGACCATTACAACATCACCCGTCAGATCAAGAGCAGCTTCGGCAAGACTGTATCGTTCCGCAGCGGGGCATACCTGATCATAGAGCACACGGAGGCACTGCACGTCATAGACGTGAACTCAGGCAACCGCAGCAAGTCGACGCCCGACCAGGAATCGAACGCCCTGGATGTTAACCTTAAGGCAGCCGACGAGATAGCGCGCCAGTTGCGACTGCGCGACATGGGCGGAATCATAGTGGTGGATTTCATCGATATGGCCAAGCAGGAACACCGCCAGGAACTGTACGACCACATGCGCGAGATCATGGCCAACGACCGTGCGCGCCACAACATCCTGCCGCTGTCCAAGTTCGGCCTGATGCAGATCACGCGCCAGCGCGTGCGTCCGGCCCTGGACATCGCCACAGCCGAAACCTGCCCCTCGTGCTTCGGAAAGGGCTATGTGCAGAGCTCGCTGCTGTTCACCGACAAACTCGAGGAGAAGATAGAATACCTCACCGAGCACCTTAAGGTGAAGAAATTCATAATGTACGTTCATCCTTACGTTGAATCGTACATCAAGAAGGGACTGTTCTCGCTCTATTCCAGGTGGCGTCGCCGCTACGGACGCGGAGTGAAGGTGGTGGCCGACGAATCATTGGCTTTCCTGCAGTACAAGGTACTGGACCAGAACAAGGTCGAGATAGACCTGCAGGAGGAAAGCGACATGAACTCGAGCCAGACCAAGAACGGCCAGAAAGTGAACACGCGCAACGACGTGAACACCGCGGAGGAGACCACGGAAGCCCAGCCTGCCAAGAACAAGGCCAAGAAGAACAAGCAGAAGCAGACTCAGCAGCAGCCTCAGCCCAAGCAGGAACCCAAGCCGAAGGAGGCACCGAAGCCGAAACCCGAGCCGAAACAGAAGCCAAAGCAGGAGACGGACGTTCAGCAGGAGGCAAAGCCTGAGACTGACGGCGAGCCGACACCTCAGCAGGAACAGAAACCCAAGCCGGCGCCCAAGCCGCGCCGGAAACCACAACCCAAAAAAGATAATGAAGAAAAGAAGGCTGTGAAGGAAACGGGACTTATGGTTATAGAACCATCGACCCCCACACAGCAACCGGAGTAAGACAATGGGCGAGCAGATTCAGTCTGCCCGCCCTTTTTTCTAACGGTTAGCTTAGCTATCTTAGCTATTTTAGCTATTGTAAGTTACAATGAAATCCGCCACGACGAAGGTGGAGCCTCCGATGAACAGGATGTCGTCGGGAGCGGCATCGGCAAGTGCAGCTTCGTATGCCTCGCTGACAGTGGGCCATGCGGTGGCGTTGTAGCCCAGTTCCGTAACGCGCTTGTGCAGTTCCCGGTAATCGAGGGCGCGGGGTATCTGCGCCTGTGTCAGATAATATGTCGCGTCGTCGGGGAACAGCGGCAGAATGTGGTCCAGGTCCTTGTCGGCTACGAAACCCATGACGATGCGCAGGCAGGGAGTGCTGCCGCCTTTCCGTGTACGCTCTGACAACAGGCGTTGCAGCTGGGCCGCGTTGCTGCGTATGCCTGCCTCGTTGTGCCCCGTGTCGCAGATGGTGAGTGGCGATTCTGAAATGACTTCCCAGCGGCCCCGCAGTCCGGTCTGAGACATGACGCGGGCAAAACCGTCAAGGATGCTGCTGTCCGAGATCTCCACGCCGCGATTGCGCAGCTCCCGCAAGGCTACCCGTGCCGTGTTGATGTTCTTGTGCTGATAGTCGCCATGCAGCGGGCATACGCCCTCTGACTCGGCGTTGGCTTGCATGTCTGCCTGATTGTATGCTTCGATGAGGGGAGAGCCGGTTTCGGCGGCATGTGTGCGGAACACCTGCTGCACGTCGCCCTCGGCCTCACCGATGACAACCGGTATGCCCGGCTTCATGATTCCGGCTTTCTCTCCGGCGATTTTCGGCAGCGTATCGCCTAAAAATTGAGCGTGGTCCCACGATATGTTGGTGATGACGCTCAGCAGGGGCGTGATGATGTTGGTGGAGTCGAGACGGCCGCCCATCCCGGTCTCGATCACAGCATAGTCCACCTGCTCGTCGGCAAACCATGTGAAGGCCATCATCATGGTCAGTTCGAAAAACGATGGTTTGTCGGGATATTCGTCGGCCATGGCGCGCCACCGGTCGATGAAACGTTCCACCGCCTCCTTGGGAATCATGGCGCCGTTGACGCGCATACGCTCGCGGAAATCCACCAAGTGAGGGGAGGTGTAGAGTCCGACCTTATATCCCTGGCTCTGGAGCGTGGATGCGATAAGGTGCGATACCGAACCTTTGCCGTTGGTGCCGGCTATGTGAATCGACGGCCATTTGTCCTGCGGATTGCCGAAATGACGTGCCAGCGCCCAGGAGCGATCCAGTCCGGGCTTGTAGGCGGCCTGTCCTACACGTGAAAACATGGGCAGCTGCCGGAACAGCCAGTCAAGTTTTTCTTCGTAGCTCATATCTGATTAATATAGACCTGTGAATCCTCTTGAGTCAATAATATGGAATTTGAATCAATAATATAGCATCAGACCGAGGATTCCGGCCAGAATTATGATAAGTATCGGGTGTATTTTGATTTTCTTTCCTTTCCAGGGAATGGGGAACCACGCGAGGCAGAATGCCCCGGCACAGATGGCGATGTTGACCCATAGCTGCCAGTCGATGCCGTTGGGGTTGAAGTTCGGGGCATTCATCAGCATGATAGCCGCCGAAGCAATCAGCCCGACCACGACAGGACGCAGACCCGAGAACACCGCCTTGACGGCCCCCGATTCCTGATGCCTGCGGATGAAGTGTTCGGCATACAGCACGAGGAAATAGGATGGAAGCGTCACGGCCAGCGTGCACAGCACCGACCCGAGTATGCCCCACATAAAGCCGGTCAGCTCCGGATTGACCGTGCCGGGCGCGATATAACCTATGTATGTGGCGGAATTGATGCCGATGGGTCCGGGCGTCATCTGCGATATTGCCACAATATCGGTGAACATCTGCTCGGAAATCCATCCGGGATTAACCACAGACTGTTCCACCAGCGACAGCATGGCGTAACCGCCGCCGAAGCCGAATATGCCTATCTTGATGTAGGCCCATATCAGTTTCCAGTATATGCTCATGACTTCTTAAGCTGTTTGCGGTGGGGATACCACCAGATGAGGAAGCCGAACAGGCCTCCGAGCACGATGTACAGGATAGGGGAGGAGACCGCGCCGAGGTCAAGCGAAATCATCAGCGCCACGACGCAGGGAATCCACACCGTATTCCATTTCAGTTTGGCGGCTTTGGCCGACGACAGCACCGGCGCGATGATCAGAGCCACCACACACGGGCGTATGCCCATGAAGATGGCCGAGATTACACGGTTGTTCTTGATAGTCTCAGGCGTCAGGAATATGGCGAAGCACAGGATGATGATGAACGACGGCAGGATCGTGCCCAACGCCGCTACGATCGAGCCACGGGTGCGCAGTATCTTGTCGCCCACCGCCACGGCGATGTTGACGGCAAGAATTCCCGGAAGCGACTGGGCCACGGCCAGCAGATCCAGGAATTCGTCACGTTCTATCCAATGGTGTCGGTCCACGATCTCGCGCTCTATGATGGAGATCATGGCCCAGCCTCCCCCGAAGGTGAAGGCGCCGATCTTAAAGAAGGTTATAAAGAGTGTCCAGTACATACAAATTAAAACGGGGATTCCATTACGGAATCCCCATGAATGGTTGTCATTTGTCCATCTTTCGCCAGACGTAGGCAATGTATGCCAGAACGAAAGGAATTACGATGGATACGTAGCTCATGGCCTTCAGCGTATATTCCGAAGACGATGCGTTGCGGATGGTCAGCGAGCTTGCCGGGTCTGCCAGCGAGGGGAGGAAGGGGGTGCTGTTGAATCCGGCGCACCAGAACAGGGCCACGACAGCTAAGAACGTGCCGATGCCGGTGAACCATACCGCGCCGCGGAATTTATTGTCGAAACATCCGCGGAACCAGCCGTAAATCACCAACACCGCGCCCGCTACGAGCGTCAGACCGATCCACCAGTCCTCGATGAAGTTGTGGAAATACTTGTAAGGCACTTCCTGGATGTCGGTGGTCAGGCCGTCTGCCTCGGTGATGGTGTAACCGGTGGCGAGGCAGACCAGTGTGACGAACAGCACGAAGAACACCAGGAAGATGCCGCCGTTGATGAAAGCGGCCCTGCGCAGCTGAGCGTCGTAGCAGGTGTCGTCCTTAAGACGGTTTATCATATAGAATGAAGCCTGCATACGGGCCAGGAAGAACACTGCCACTCCGAGCACGAGGTTGCGGGCGTTGAATATCGCCTCGAAACCGTGAGCGTTGCCCCACTGCGAGATTACAGGAGCGCCCGTGGTCAGCAGGTTGCCTCGGCGTACCGTGAAGTCTGCGCCGAAGAAGAACATCGAGACAGCCACGCCTAACAGCACGCAGCCGACCAGGCCATTGACGAACAGGAAGGCGTCGTAGGTGTTGTGGCCGTAGACATTCCCTTTCTTTTTGCGGTATTCGTAGCTGACGGCCTGAAGCACGAAGCTGAACAGGATCAGGATCCAGAGCCAGTACGCGCCGCCGAAGCATGTGGAGTAGAACAGGGGGAAGCTGGCGAAGAACGCGCCGCCGAACACTACAAGTGTGGTATATGTAAGTTCCCACTTCGAACCCATTCCCTGCAGCAGGACGTCGCGCTGTTCGGGCTTGCGTCCGAAGGTATATATCATGGATTGTCCGCCCTGTACGAACAGGAGGAACACGAGGATGCCGCCGAGAACGGAGATAAGCACCCACCAATAATTCTGAAGATATTCCAGTGTCATAATTGTAGATGTATTAGAGGGTGATTATTTCTGATTGTCGGAAAGAATATTGACTGCGGATTTCTTCCCACATACTTCACCATGATGCTGACTTCGGCCACGAGCAGCAAGGTGAAGACGGCTGCGAACGCCCAGAACGTGACGACAACCGATGAGGCGGGGATGTCGGAGATGGCCGCTACGGTAGGCAGCAGGTCCTGGATGGTCCAGGGCTGGCGTCCCACTTCGGCCACGCACCATCCGGCCTCCGAGCACAGCCACATGAACGGGGTTGAGATCATAGCCACCCACCAGAACCACTTGGCACGGTCCATAAGGTTCTTGCGGTAGACCAGGAACAGAGCCACTACATAGAACAGCAGGAAGAACGATCCGAGATAGACCATGACGCGGAACATGGTGAACGTAAGTCCTACGGGCGGAATGGCCTCGTCCACGCTCTTGAAGTATGAATAACCGAAGAACTCATAGTTCTTGTCAAGCTCGGCTTTGGCAAGCGCCATGGCCTGCCTGTCGTTGGCCTTGCGGGCGGCGTCGTAGTCGGCCAGGGCCTGACGGGCAGCAAGTCCGCGCGCTATGCGTTCCTGATAGGAAACGGTGTTGACGGTGTCGCCGTTTTCATTGATGGTGTATCCCTTGATGATGTCGGAGATGCCGGGCACGAAGGCGTTCCACGTGTGGGTGGCCAGCACGGAGAGGGCGTGCGGCATGGCGATATGACCCAAGTACTCAGGCTCGTCGTTGTCCCAAGTCTTGTCGGGGTTCACGATGCCGATAAGGGTGAGTCCCTGGCCCTCGGAGCCGTGATACAGACCCTCCATCGCGGCCAGTTTCATGGGCTGATGTTTGGCTACCTGCACCGCGGAGCCGTCGCCCGTGTACATGGTAAGCAGCAGACCGGCCAATCCGACCCAGCCGCCCACCTTGATGGAAAGGATGGCGAACTCGCGGTTGTGTTTCTTAAGAAGGAGGAAGCAGCTTACGGCGATTACGAACACGCCTGCCAGCGCCCAGCCGCTGAACACGGCATGGAAGAACTTGTTGACCGCAATGCCCGAGAACAGGGCCCAGAAATCGGTCATTACGTTGCGCATCTGGTCGGGGTCGAACTCCATACCCACGGGATACTGCATCCAGGCGTTGGCTACGAGTATCCAGAGTGCGGAAATGGAGGCGCCGATGGCCGTAAGCCAGGTGGAAGCGAGGTGAAACTTGGGGCTGACCTTGTTCCAGCCGAAGAACATGACGGCACCGAACGTGGCCTCAAGGAAGAATGCAAGCAGTCCCTCGATGGCGAGGGGGGCGCCGAATATGTCGCCCACGAACCATGAGTAGTTGCTCCAGTTGGTGCCGAATTCAAATTCCAGAATCAGGCCGGTGGCAACGCCGATGGCGAAGTTGATGCCGAACAGGGTCATCCAGAACTTAGTGATCGGCAGCCACTTTTCGTTCTTGGTTTTCAGATAGGCCGATTCCATGATGGCCACGATGACCGACAGACCGAGTGTCAGCGGCACGAACAGCCAGTGATAGATGGCTGTCAGTGCGAACTGCAGTCGCGACCAGTCAACAAGAGTGCTAAGGTCTTCCATAGTGGTGTATGGTGTTTAGAGGTTATTTTTTTTCCGTTTTGGTTATGTTTCGGGTTTGCGTTCAGTATATAAACAGAGCAAAGTTAACAATTATTTAGAGAAATACCCAACATGAACCGGATTGTTTTTTGAATAATGGTTTGTGAAGTGGAAATAAATGATTAATTTTGCAATGCGAAGGCGTGTAGCGGCGCAGAACAATACCCGTAAGCCGCATGAAGCCCGAATTTTTAAGGTATAAACTTAAGGAAAGGATAATAATACAATGGCATTGTGGTTTGAATGCAAGGTAAGATATGACAAGATGACGGAAAACGGCCAGGTGAAGAAGGTGAACGAGCCGTATCTTGTAGACGCATTGACATTTACGGAGGCCGAGGCCCGCATCATCGAGGAGATGACCCCCTTTATCAGCGGCGAATACTCGCTGGCGTCGGAAAAGAAGACCAAGATTTCGGAAGTGTTTTTCAAGGAGGGTGGCGACCGCTGGTATCTGGTGAAAGTGAATTTCATCACTCTCGACGAGAAGACCGGCGTGGAGAAGAAGACCACAAGCCAGATACTGGTACAGGCATCGGATTTCGACAGTGCCGTAAGCAATTTCAAGGAGGGAATGCAGGGCACGATGGCCGATTACGATATCGGTTCCGTGGCCGAGACCCTCATAATGGACGTATATCCCGCCAACTTGGGCGCCAAGACAGCCGAATAATCACGTGGCGATGGTTGATGTCCAAGCGAACATAAATCGTGTGCTGAGTGAAATGCCGGAGGGCGTCAGGCTTGTGGCCGTATCGAAGTTCCATCCGGTGGAGAAGCTGATGGCGGCTTACGAAGCCGGCCAGCGCCGTTTCGGCGAGAGCCGCGTGCAGGAACTTCTGGCCAAGGAGCCGCAGATGCCGGCTGACGTGGAGTGGCACTTCATCGGACACCTGCAGACCAACAAGGTGAAACAGCTGGTGGGCAAAGCGTCGCTGATAGAAAGCATAGATTCCGAGCGACTTCTGGATATAGTGGATCAGGAATCGCGCAAGGCCGGAGTGACGACCCGCGTTCTGATGCAGGTGCATGTGGCCCGCGAGGAAACCAAGTTCGGATTCTGGCCCGAGGAACTGCTTGACTATTTCCGCGCACGCAAGTTCGAGAACCTGACCAACACGCATATTTGTGGCGTGATGGGGATGGCATCCAACACCGACGACGAGCGGAGGGTCAGCGAGGATTTCGCGGCCATAGCCAGGGTTTATAAGGACATCATTGAGCTATGTCCCGATCTGCGCGGATTCGACACCTTGTCGATGGGCATGAGCGGCGACTGGCAGCTTGCCGTGGCGCAGGGAAGCAATATGGTAAGAATCGGAACGGCAATATTCGGTGAACGGGAATACTGACCGGAATGTATGTAACCCCGAATCGGTATTGACGCCCTGATGTGTTAACCTGAAATTTAATAAACAACAATAACAAATAACATGAACTCAACAAAAGCAGCAGCGGCCGCACCGAAATCTAATGGCCGCACCGTGGCGATCATCACGATGTTCTTTATGTTCGCGATGATCTCTTTCGTGACCAATATGGCGGCTCCGTTCGGAAACATCTGGAGTTTCAAGTACGAATGGGCCGGAATGGCAGGTAACCTTATGAACTTCACCGCCTACCTGTTTATGGGTATCCCGGCGGGTAACATGCTGATCAAGTACGGCTACAAGAAGACCGCGCTGATCGCGCTGGCAGTGGGCGCCATCGGTCTGGGCATCCAGCTCCTTTCGAGTGTGGTGGGCGGCAATGTCGTTGTGATAGGCGGCGAGAACCCCACTTACCTTAACCTTTTCATCTATCTGCTCGGCGCCCTGGTCTGCGGTTTCTGCGTATGTATGCTGAACACCGTGGTAAACCCGATGCTTAACCTGTTGGGCGGCGGCGGCAACAAGGGTAACCAGCTGATTCAGACCGGCGGCACACTGAACTCGCTGTCCGGCACGCTGACCCCCCTGTTGGTCGGTATGCTGGTAGGTACGCTCACGAAGCAGACCACCATGGCGTCTGTGGCTCCGCTGGTAATCACTGGTATCGCGATTTTTGTTCTGTCATTTATCGTAATCTCGTTTGTGAAGATTCCCGAGCCTCAGCAGAATCTGAGCAAGGTGAAGTATGAGCGCAGCCCCCTGGCTTTCCGCCATTGCACCCTCGGCATCATCGCCATCTTCTTCTATGTAGGTATCGAGATCGGTATCCCGGGCGAGATGAACGCATGGATCAGCCGCGAGAGTTTCGCCGGTGCCGCAGCTGTTGCAGGTTCACTCGCCGCCCTTTACTGGCTGATGATGCTTATCGGTCGTTTCCTCAGTTCCATCATCAGTGGCAAGGTGTCGACCCGTGCGCAGATGGTGACTGTTTCGTCCGTTGCCATAATTCTGATTATGCTTGCAATCTTCATTCCTAAGACGTATACATTCGATGTCCCTAACATCGTATATGATCCTGTTGATAAAACAGCAAGCATGCTGAAAGCGGTAAACGTTCCCGATGAGACGATTGAAGCATTTATTCAGACCCCTGACGAGGAGATAATCGCTGCGTATGCAGAGCCTATTATGAATGAATATGAGATTGAGCCTGCCACGGTTGTAAAGCAGATAACCACTACTCCCAGCGTTCCTATCAGTACAATCTTCCTTTTCCTGTGCGGTCTCTGCACGTCGGTGATGTGGGGCGGTATCTTCAACCTCGCCACCGAGGGTCTGGGCAAGTACACGGCCAAGGCATCCGGTCTGTTCATGATGATGGTTGTCGGCGGTGGCGTCATGCCTTACATCCAGGATATGATTGCCCGCAGCGGAGTCGGTTATGTAAACAGTTACTGGCTGGTAATAGCCATGCTGGCTTACATCCTGTTCTACTCGCTGATCGGTTCCAAGAACGTGAATAAGGACATACCCGTAAGCGAGGAACCCTTCGATGCACGTAACCTCTAATAACGCGACATAACAAAAAATCCGGGAGCCCTATGGGGATTTGCCCGGATTTTTTCGTAATTATAGATAGAAATAATAAAATAGAGAAATAAAGATATGGATGAGAAAGTGATGCGGTCGGCCGGCAACAACCTGCGCGTGCTGATTGCAGAGATGGTAGAGAAATCGAAGTCGGGCCATCCCGGAGGCGCTCTGGGCGCGGCCGATTTCGTGAACGTGCTTTATTCGTCGTTCCTGGTATACGACCCCGAGGATCCGTCATGGTTCGCCCGCGACCGGTTCTTCCTGGATCCGGGCCACATGTCGCCGATGCTGTACAGCATCCTGGCCCTGACCGGCAAGTATTCGATGGAAGACCTGCAGCAGTTCCGTCAGTGGGGCAGCGAGACTCCCGGCCATCCCGAGGTGGATGTGGCCCGTGGCGTCGAGAACACGTCGGGTCCGTTGGGTCAGGGTCATGTCATGGCTGTCGGCAGCGCCATCGCCGAGCAGTTCCTTGAGGCCCGTTTCGGCAAGGTGGTGGCCCATAAGACGTACGCCTTCATTTCCGATGGCGGCGTTCAGGAGGAGATCTCGCAGGGTGCGGGCCGCATAGCCGGCACGTTGGGTCTGCACAACCTCATCATGTTCTACGATTCGAACAAGGTTCAGCTGTCCACTCTGGTGAAGGATGTGGATCAGGAGGATGTGGCCGCCAAATATCGCGCGTGGAACTGGAATGTGCTTGAGGTGGACGGCAGTGATCCATTGGCGATGGCAGAGGTTCTTAAGAAAGCTCAGGAGGAGAAGGAACGTCCCACCATCATCATCGGCCACACCACGATGGCCAAGGGCGTTGTCAAGGGTGACGGCGAATCGCTGGAAGGCGCCATCAACACTCACGGACAGCCCATCTCGGCTGCCGGCGCTGACGTGGCCGCAACTGTAAGGAACTACGGCGGTGATCCCGAGAATCCCTGGGTGATCCGCGAGGAAGTAAAGGAGCTGTACGCAAAGCGTGCCGAAGAACTGAAGAAGATCGTGGCAGCACGTCGTGCTGAATATGACGAGTGGGCCAAGGCCAATCCCGAACTGGCCAAGACTCTGGAAGACTACAAGGCATTGGAACTGCCCGCTCTGGACTGGGATTCCATCGAGTTCAAGCCCAACATGGCGTCGCGTGCCGCATCGGCAACGGTTCTCAGCTTCCTGGCAGAGCATATAGGCAACATGATAGTGTCGAGTGCCGACCTGGCCAACAGCGACAAGACCGACGGCTTCCTGAAGAAGACGCACGCCTTCGCCAAGGGTGATTTCAGCGGCGCGTTCCTGCAGAGCGGTGTGTCGGAGCTGACCATGGCCTGCATCATGAACGGTATCGCCCTGCACGGCGGCATTTTCGCAGCCTGCGGCACATTCTTCGTGTTCAGCGACTATATGAAGCCCGCCATCCGTATGGCTGCGCTGATGAAGCTCCCTGTCAAGTTCATCTACACTCACGACTCGTTCCGTGTGGGCGAGGATGGCCCGACGCACGAGCCCATCGAGCAGGAGGCGCAGATCCGTCTGATGGAGCTGGTTCACAACTTTGCCGGCAAGCGTTCGGTACTGGTGCTCCGTCCCTGCGACTCTGCCGAGACCGTAGAGAGCTACAAGTTAGCTATGGAGACCAAGGACCGTCCGTCGGTCCTGATCTTCTCGCGTCAGAATCTGGAAGACCTGCCCGGCGAGAACCGCCGCGACGAGGCCAAGAAGGCCGCACACGGCGGATATGTCGTTAAGGGAGTGGACGGCAAGCCCGACGTTACGCTGGTTGCCAACGGCAGCGACGTGGCCCTGCTGGTACACGCAGCCGAAGAACTGGCCGATGACGGCGTGAAGGCACAGGTGGTATCCGTACCTTCCATCGGTCTGTTCCTGGATCAGGACAAGGCATACCGTGACAGCGTAATTCCCGAGGGCGTGCCTCAGTTCGGACTCACCAGCGGACTGCCCATCACCTTGTGGCCCGTGCTGCACGGCAAGTTCGACGTAGTCGGCATGGAGCGTTTCGGCGCCTCCGCCCCCGCCAAGGTACTGGAGGAGAAGTTCGGCTACACCGTTCCCGCCGTCCTCGCCAGGATCCGCGCCTTCCTCAGCAAGTAAACAGAACTTATCTCACTGAATTATACAGGGTGTGTCCGGCTCAGCCGGATACACCCTGTATAGATTATTATAGAGTGCTAATCTTTTTGCAGTCTTACTTTATGAATTTTCTGTCTGAGGTTTCGTTTCCCAATACGCTCATCTGGTGGATGGCAATCTGATTTAGTTTTAGCAACCGTTCAGGTTGTGATATTCCTTGTTCAATGAATACGGCATTAAGATTCTCCATATTCGACAGGCAAATAAGCTCGTTTATTGTGGCATAGTCACGTATATTCCCTTTGAGAGATGGATTTGCATCGCGCCATTGTTTGGCTGTCATGCCGAACATCGCCACATTCAGCACGTCGGCCTCATTAGCATAGATGATGTTTGCCTGTGCCTTGGTAACTTCGGCGGGGATCAGGTTATGTTTGATGGCATCCGTGTGGATTCGATAGTTTATTTTCGAAAGCTCGCGTTTGGCCGACCAACCGAGCTGTCGTTGTTCCACTTCCTTAAGTCGTTGGAACTCTTTGACAAGATATAGTTCAAACTCTACAGAGACCCAACTTGCGAACTTAAAAGCTATATCCCTTTGGGCATAGGTGCCTCCATCTCTGCCTAACTTATTCATTATGCCGATTGCTCCTGTAAGTTCAACCCAACGGCTTGGACTCATTGTAAAGGCATTAGATCCGGCTTCCCTCAAAATGGGGTCGAATTCGACCCCTTTAGAGCTTGTTTAATAATAAATGTTGACGGCAGGGTCGCATGTCTTGAGCTGATTTTCGTTCTGTGACGAAGGAGTGTACTGGACGTACACGACTGAGTAACAGGACGAAAAGCAGCCAAGACATGCGAGGCTGAGGTAACTTCAATAATTTTATATGACAATGAATATTTCATTTCGAGGTGTAAACAATCGTGAAAAGATGGATAATATTACCAAGACCTGTCAGACATCGGCATCTTTCCGTCTGCTCTTCGGTCGTTATGGAACCCCATAACTCCCTCATCGCAAACGAAAATCTGCCTGATGTCTGACAGCCCTGCCATTAACATTTATTTTTAAACAAGCTCTTAAAGTCAGGATTATTCAGGGACTCCCACAAACCAAGATATTCAAGCGTGTTTTTTGCTCTCATCCAATTTTTAACAACATCTTTTGGTTCTTCCGGATTCTTTTGGCGGGCGATATCAGTGATACAGATATAATCTATACCATCTTTTGCAAATGTTCTGATTGTGGAGTCTTTTACAACTAATTTAGCCATAGGTTTGATGACGAAATGATTAATTACGTAGCCAATTCAACTTCTTGGCAAAGATAATTGTTTTCGTCGGATTGAACAAAATAAAGATTATAAAGATTATAAGTCCAAAGTGCAGTGGTTGGCGTATGGTACAATTGCTGTAATTATTTGATATAAAAGTATGAGAAAAACATAGTTTGTCAATTTTAGCGGTGTAGATAAGTGATTATGTGATAGTTATATGAGCGATTTTGACGGATTTTGAGGATTTTTCAAATGTTGCCGAAATGAATAAGATTTGAGGGCTTTTGAAAGGCATTTGAATGGGGTTTGAATGGCGATTGATATTGAACCGTTTATGGTTTGGTGTAAATCGACATTGAAATGTCCTCAAAAATCCGATGGGTACTCCATCGGATTTTATATAGGATAGAAAGATGTTCCAAAGGGTTATGGATAGGGTTCAATAACCATTCCATTCACTCCAAACCCTCCTTTAGATATACTCTTAAATGAACGAATGAAAACGGTTCTAATGGCTACACTCTCCATAAACTTCGATAACCTATTGAATATGTTATTGGTATTTGGTCTGCGTATGGTGACGGTCTATGGAATGTATGGATTGAGGACTTTTCTTTATATATAGATATTATCCCATTCAATCCTTATTCACTGACTCCAATCCAATTCAATCCCTATAATTCATTGTAAATGTTATCGGTATATGGTTTCATTATAATGACGGTCAATAGTATGGATGGATTGAGACTTTTCTTTTATATATAGATATTATCCCATTCAATCCACAGTCCTTAACCCTAATCCCATTCAATCGCCATAACCTATTGTAAATGTTATTGTATAGGATTTAATTATGAGGAGGGTCAATAGTATGGATGGATGAGGGCTTTCCTTTTATATATAGATATTACTCCAATCAATCCACATTCTCTAACCTCAATCCCATTTAATCGGTATAATCACCACTATATCACTGCAATAAATCATATAAAGTGCATTTAGACCCAAAGAGTGCTATTGGCTTACCATTCCTTTATATATAATTACTATCGTTCAATCTTCAATCCAAAGGGTATCTTACTATTTCAATAGAGATATTTACCTATATATCAATCATCTAATCACATTTATCCTTATATAGACCGTCAAATGTCAAAATATGTTAAAATTATTATCTCTCCCCTAAACATCATCCCTCCATTTATATATTAGAGTGTTCCCTTTCAATAACGTTTGAGAAAGGAAACAAAAAGAGTACATTGAAATTTAGGTAAAGCAATAGGGAAACCTTTTCAATCCCTCCATCTTCATTAATGGAGGAAAGATGATTTTGGAGGGATATTGAAAAGAGGTCTAAAGTCGTTTGGGAATGGCTAAAATGGAGGCTGAAAAAATTTTTTTCAAAAAAAGTGGCTATCTGACTAAATATTGGAGGTGGTTTTGTTATATATGTCATTTTTGGCTGAAAGAAAGTCGGTTAGGAATTTTGCCGTTTGAAGATTTTTTGTTAGATTTTGGCGTTTTCGTTTGGTGAGGTCGAAAATTATGGCTAATTTTGCGATAGTGTTGAACCCCTAAAAAGTTTGAACGAAACAGAAAGCATAACAAAAGACATATTGCAAACGACTTGAAGACAAGTTATTTGGTGCTGATAAATCTGGAAAATTTAATGAGCAATATCCAAATGATAAGTCGGACGGTAGGATTGTACCCTTACAGGGCGCAACCTACTTTTCCCTTATTGAGATATTGCAGGCATTTTCCAGAGCCTTTCAGCCCAATAGAGAAAAGTTCAAAGGAAGCGACCCTTTTTCTTTTCTGCCCTATTGGGAATTTGTCATAGGTCATAAACCATAAGAAAAACTTAAAACAGAAAGGCTATGGCAAAATTCAGACTGACATTCAAAAAGGACTGCGGCTCCATGAGAGAGGGCGCAAAGAAAGGCGACAGTGTCATCATCGAAAAGAACTGCGGTATCGGCGGTATCTATATGGATGATATAAAGGAGGCTGTAAAAAATCAGCTTGGTAAAACCATTCCATCCCCCTCCAGCGACTACTACACCATCGAAAAACTCTAACCTCTTTCAATCCAATGGCTATCATTCCAAAGATTGAAAATGGCAATGTCGTTATAGTGAATGAATACGGTGGCAAACTCCGTTCATTCTCACCTAACCAAGGAGGTAAGGCGGTGTTTGTCGATTATGACCGCTCCAACGGAAAGATATTGGTTACAACCGAAAAAGGCATTGTGATAGTCTGCAACGAAAACGGCGGGCACCTCAATTCATTTTCGGGGAACGGCAATATCGCAATGGCTCGGTGGCAAGGCAACGACATTTTCATTCAGAACCGAAACGGCAGTTGCGAACTCCGCTCTCAGAACGGCGGTTGGATAAGAGGACTATAAACCAATCGGATATGGCAAAGAACTCGGAAATCATAGACGAATTTATCGTTACCCTTAACGACAATAATTCGGTGTCGGTCAGTCGCATATATAAAAGCACCATGGCTGCTCTCAAAGAGATAGCGGAAGCCAACGGCATAGAGGTGCAGAAAACATGGACTACCCAACATTTGGGTCGGTTGCTCCTTTCCCAATTCTGTAACGGAGAAAAGGAGGGAACAATCGGAGAATACACCATCGAAAGAGAGGACAACAACCGCATTAACGTAATCCGCACATACTCCAACACAAAAGAGGGTCTGATGGAGGCGGCTAAGGTTGCCAATTATACAGAAGACCCGAAAGAAAACGGTTGGAATACACAAAATTTCGGTCGCCGTCTTGTTAATTATGTTCAAACACATAAAGATTGAACATTATGAGCATACTTGATTTAAGCGATTTCGACAACGGAACAATGGATAAAGAGGTTGAGTATCTGAACCTGCTCCATGACACCTTTTTAGGCACAACAATGACGGCATTTGTCGTTAACCGTGACATACCTATAAATCACGTTGGTAAGGTGCTGGGTATAAGGTCAAAATATATCGACCTCTCACAGACATCGAAAGGCGATTACAATCGGTTTGCTCAACACCTAAATCAGTTCAAATATGACGGACTGATGATTGACAATGTGGATGAAATTCCCGATAACTCAGACCGCGAGGATTGGGAGGAATTTGTGCGGTTTGCACTGAAAAGGGAACCTGAATATTTGATGCTGCCTTTCGGTGATTGCATCAATTTCAACGAAATGCACCTTGCGGTACGTTGCAAGGAATATCCCGAATATATCAAAGGTAAATCGCTACAAATGATTATTATCGGAGTATAAGGCAATTATACTTTTACTCCAATGAAAACGGTATATAACACATTATTAACAACGCTATATATGGCAAAATTCAAAATCACCCCAACAACTACCGTTGCGGAACTCAAAGAGCAGTTCCGCAATGAGGTCGGGTGTGTTCTCCGTGTCTATCAAGGACGCAGTGAGGCACCCGACGGGGCGACCTTGGTGTCGCTCGGAGCGAAAGAGGGCGAATTGGAATGCAGAACGAGCCGAACAGTCGGTAAGTTCGAGGAGGCGTTCCAAAACGAACTCAATCTGAAAGTAAAGGTCTATACCAAAGACAACTGGGTCAAGGTGTTAGACGGCATCACCCTTGCAGTCGCAGGTCAGCTTCCCAATGGAATGACTAAGGCTAAAATGGAAGAACATCTTTCATATAAGAGAGATGAGGAAGAAACCGCAGAGGTTGTAAATGAGGAAACATCAGAAGAAATTGATGTTAACGACGGTTGGGATGCTTCTGAGGCATTAGCCCAGGAAACCCAAGAGGCTGCCGCTGCTTTCCACAAGTTAGGCGATGGGTATGAAACGGAGGACGAAGCAAAAGAAAAATTTGAAGATTGCTTTGTCTTAATCGAAAAGGATGGTACTTATAAAGCTTTTGAATATCCTACTTGGGATGATATAAAAGATGAGGCAGAAAATGCCGATGCTGTCTACTATCGTGATATGGATGATATTATAACATCCGATGAAACAGAGGACATTATAATGGATAACTCTCAATGGGGATGTGAAGACTACTCATTAGACAATGCCATTGTTGATGTTTTAAGTGGAACTAATGAATATGAATGGCCCGCTATCAATATAGATTTTATCTATAACGGAAAGGTTTTCTATTCGTTTACACTCTAAACCTTTATATCCCAATGGTAACTGATAACTATATTGGTTTCCATTGGGATAATTCCGTAATAATGACTATATTTGCAATTATACTAAATATATATGAGTGCATTTAAGTATAGAAGTCTAACTGACTTAAAAAGAGTTCTTGATATAATCGTAAACAAGCGATTGTATGGAGCAAAATATCTTTCATTGAATGACCCAATGGAAGGTCAATTTGATTTTGACCTTTCTGAGAAATTCCCGCACCCTGCACTGCAGCAACTTTTTGATGACAGAGCAAAAACACGTATATGCTCATTATCAAAAAAAAGTAATTCAAAGGATATTCCTAATAATGGTATCCTATGGTCAATGTATGCTGATGAACACAGAGGATGTTGCATTGAAGTAGAGGTTGATGACCCCGAATGGAGAAAAGTGAATGTATATTATTCCAAATTACCTCCAATTGTAGATAGTCCTAATGTTCAAGTTATTGATATTCTATCAATAAAATTTAATCAATGGGAATACGAAAACGAAGTTAGGTATATTAACACTGACCCGAAAACGCCTTATATGAAAGTAAGGATAAAGGCGGTCTATTTGGGATGCAGAGTTGATAAGGAAGATGTGGAGTTTTACACTTCGTTAATAAAATCAATCGACAAAAAAATCACTGTCCGTCAGATAAAAAAAGCCGAAATCAAGTGGACACGATAAGATTTGGAGAACACCGCCTCAAAAACGGTGTTCTCTTTTTTGCGTTTAGAAAATCTTATCTCTATATAAGGGCAACAACTCCATTCCCTTATGATACGCCCATTCCACTAATTCTTCTTCTGAAATATTAGGATTGTTTTTCTTATATTCTTCAAGTTCTTTTATAGCCTCACTGTAAGCTATTCTTGTTCCATATGAATATTTAAGAAAGTATTGTAAAGCATAATGATCCATTGGTTCAAATCCACGTCCCGTGTTAGGGTTCATCCTGATAATAAGAGTATCTGTTGAAAACATTGGGCAACATATATATGGTATCTCGAAATCATCATCTTCATCATTTCCATACATAGTATATCTCTTTCCGTCATTAAAATACTTCAATCTTTTTCTATCATCCCAAGATTGACTATACATCCCCTCCCAAGTAGATGCAATGTCCTCTGCCGTTTTCTTAATCGTTTCATACTTGAATTTTTCTCTTTCATTCCAATTTTGATTAGACACTGCCTTTGCAGCTTTCTCTTTCTCAATATATTTCTCTGATAGTATTTTGTACTGTTCTTCCTTTTGCTCAATTGCTCTTTCTTTATCAGCGATAATCGCTACAAGTTCCTCGTTCTTTCTCTCAGTCTCCGCCACTTGGTCGGAGTACTCGGATATAAGGTTTATGGCAGTAGGAGTTAAAGTGTTAAGTGCTTTCTTCTTTTCTCTTTCCAATCGCTCAACGGCATAATTCAACCGTTTTCGGTCTTTTTTGACTTCGGAAAGTTCCTTTTTCTGATTGTCGATTACCTTTTCTAATCGTTCAATTGTTTGGTCTTTGGTTTCTCTCATATTAAGTGATATTTTTAGTTTTATTTCTGACTAAACATAACAAAATGAGGGTCGAAGTTTAGTCTGAAAGTGTTAAAGAGTGTGGAGTTGGGGCAAATTCCCCATACTCCTTTAAACTACTGTTAGAGTTTGTATTTTGAGGCTGAATAATCCTTTTTCCATTCGCTTTTCCAATTACATACGATTTCATTGTTGAAATCGGTGGAGATGAAGATTTTATCATATTTGGTCTCACCGAAGATTGCCGTCAGATCGGCTTTAAGGTTTACGGACTCTCTGAGAGCCTTTATCAGACCTCTAATAAGTGTGGTCTGCTGTTTCATTCGGATTTTGAGGTAATCGGGTGCATCGGAGCCGATTTTGAAATTGATGTTTTGGGTGAGCATTTTGTCGATTTCCTCCATTCCCTTATAGGTAGGTGTTACCGCCATCAGATAGCGTTTGATTGAATGGCGCATAATCTCATCCATACGGAACTTATAGCCGTTGATGTAGAAATGCTGTTCTGTGATGTAATCGTCATTCTTAAAGATGGTGATTACGTTCATCATCTTTATGTTAGGAGAACCGTAGTTTACACCGTTTTCAACAACGGTTTCGATAACCTCCTCAATGTCGTTTTCAGTGGCTTTTGGAGCGACGGTACGGACTACAGCGGTCTTTACGTTATTGGCGTTGTTGTTGCGGATTGCGGTTTTAGCTGACTTTTTCATATCTGTATGATTTTTAGCTGTTAACATTCTGTTTTTTTGTTTCGGAGAGCGTTCCTTTCGGTCTGCTTTTCCTCTCTGAACATATATAGCAAAGGAGGTATCGAAATTTAGTTTGGAGGATGACTTTAACATTTCTTTACACTCATTTTTCAATGTTCTTTTGAGTAAGGGTTATCTCCTTTTTCCCTCACATACATATACCAAATTTTAGCCGAAATTTAGTGGAGAAACCGCCGTTAACACTATTTTAACAATTAAGTCCTCCACATTTGGCTATCTCAGAAAAAATCGGTAATTTTACAGATATAAACTACAATGCCACAATGGATAAGAAACAATCCGACATACTGATATTTTTGGATTATTGGGATAACGATAATCCGACATCGGATGCACAGATGGGTTTTATGTTTGCCCAAATGGATAATGAATCTGAGGCTTCCGAATTTGGAGAGGTCTATTCAAATGATTTTTTCTATCAGAAAAATCCCAAAGAAGCCATAAAGGAAGAAATCGCCAAACACCATCCTAAATGGGTGATTGGGTTGGAAAATTCCGCAACCCTCCTTTTACCCTACCACCGACAGAAAAAGATACTGATAAATCCTACTGTAACGGTGGATGATTTGAATTGGGTCACAGCCGAAACCATAAGGGACACTTACGCCTTTTTCAGTGCCAATTATGAAAAGGACTATGAGGTGTATTCAAAGGTATATAAGAATGTCGCTTTCTATCCGATGCAGAAGATATTGTTTATAAGCGATATAAAGGCGGCTATTGAGGCGATTTTGTCAGAGGGATAGATATTATTGGTTTGGGGATGGATTTTGCCCTATAACCGATATATACCGTCAATAAACCCTCCAATCCGTTGAAGTGCAGAAGATTGGAGGGTTCTTTATGCCGATTAACGGACGGTATCTCTTATTTTCCGTATGGTATTGATGGAGGTGCCGGTTATTGCCGAGATATTCTTGAGTGACAGACCTTTGCGGATTAAACCTATTTCCTTGGGGTATTGCTCCTTGTAGGTTTCGACGCTCTTTCTGTATGTGGAGGGGCGACCCATTTTGATACCCTCCTTTCGGCAACGCTCAATATATTGTTTCCGACCGCTTTCCATACGTTCCTTTATAGTCAGTCGCTCCATGGAGGCTATCTCCAAAAGGATAGTGCAGATTAATGATGTGATTGGGTTCGGTTTGCCATTTGCATCCAACGTTTCCAAATTATAGTTCTTCACAAAGAGGCTCACTCCGTTTTCGGTAAGGTACTGAATGACTTTCAACGCCTCCAGTGTGTTTCTTCCCACTCTGCTGATTTCCAAACATACGACCCTCTTAATGTGATGTTCCCTCACATACTCCACTAATGAGAGGATTTCTTCCCTTTCCTCTATCCGTTTCGCTCCGCTTACCTTATTGGCGAAGATTTCCTCAACAGACCAACCTACATTTTCGCAATAGGCTGTCAGTTCGTTAATCTGCCTTTGGTATTCCTGGCGCTCGGTGCTGACCCTCGCCAATATAACTACCTTATCCATATCGTTTTGTGTTTTGCTGTTTCTGATGGGTATATATAACAAAAGCACCCTATCAATTTAAGATAAAACCTTAAAAAGATAGGGTTTGCCATTGCTTTTTATACCGATATTCAATGTTAAATTGATATGGATGGGGATTTGATATGTTTAGGAGGTCTTTTTCTCCTTTAGGTTGTATTCATCAATCTTCTTCACACCCCTTTCTTTGCATCGTCCTCCGCTTTTTGCCTCATATACCGTAACCACATCATTAATCCGATTGAAGATGCTTATATGTGCCGTATATTTGGAGGGGCGTTTTATAGTTACTTTCTTAATCACTTTTCTAACGATATTGATTTTATCATCTAAAGACATCGCATTCTCATCGAAAATCTCTTTAAGGTCAATGTCGATTAGTTGTTGATGTTTGGCTACGGATTCATTAGTGAGTTCCAATAATCTCCGTTCCTTTTCTTCCTTTTGTTCTTTTAAGGAATAAATAAGTTCTTCACCTCTTTTTGTTGAGAGATTGCCGAAAATCATTCGTTCCTCAACCTTATCTATTTTTTCGATGATTGTTTTGCCCTCTTCTTTTAGAGTGGCAATCTTCACTCTCAATGTGTCTAACTCTTTTTGAAGTTGACGACGATAGAGGCTTTTGTTCATAATGTATTTTTGATACATCATTTTAGCGAAGTCCCAAACTATGGGGTCTAAATACTGTCGTTTGATACAACAACCGTATCCTTTCGTTTCACAGTATGATTCCATTGTTCTTTCCCCAAACATCGGTAAACCGTTTTCACCGTCAAATACCAATCCTTTGAGTAAGAAGATGTTTTTATGGCTCTTTTTGGGGCCTCTCTTATGGGCGTTTCTTTCCCTTTGTGCCTTTTCAAACATCGTTTTTGAAATGATTTGAGGGTACATATCATTGCCGATATAGATTTCTCTACTTAACCAATAGTCTATGCAATGGAAAAGAGTATGAGGTGAGGTTTTAGGGAAAAGTCCTTCTTCTTTAAGTTCTTTTGTGATTACCCACATCGACTTTCTTTCATTCACATATTCTGAAAATATGCGTTTGATGATTTCAGCATTTTGAGGGTGAAGAATGTAGAACTTATCTTTATCGGTGGTATAACCGAAAGGAGGGCGACCTCCACTATGTTTTCCCAACGCCCTATTATAACGGCGTCCTCTTAACATCCGTTCCTTTTTAACCGTCATTTCGGTTTCCGAAAGAGTGGAGTATAAGGCGAATGTAATGGCGGCAGTTGTTGACATTGTACCGTCCTCATCCAACAGTTTCATTGGAGGCTGAACACACACTAACTGAATTTTTCTCTCAATAAGGAAATCCCTTATATTGAACAACATAGTCTGACGGCGGCTTAAACGGCTCAATTCGTAAAGATACACCGCATTGATGGAAGGGTCATTTTTGATGTATTCTTTCATTTTATTAAGACCGTTTCTTTCTTCTTCGGAGAGTTTTATCGCCGATTCCTTATCTTCGATAATGATGATATTGTCATCGGTGTAACCGTCTCTTCTAACCTCCTTTAAGACGGTTTCAGTTTGCTGTTCCAATGTTTGATGTTCAGAGCTTACTCTACTAAGGATGATTGCTTTATTTTCCATATTGATGTCCTTTTGATTTGGTACCGATATATCCAAAAAGCACCTCCAAAATTTAGTTATAGACCCTACTTTTTTTGATGGATTTTTCAAAACCCTTTATCCAATATTGGAGGTAAAAAAATGGAATGGAGGGATTGATGATTTTCCCCAAAAAATCAGTTGGAGCCATAAGAAAGTTGGAGGGAATGGAGAGTGCCTTTATATAGCTTTTACCAAATTGTCAATGTTCTTTTTCGTTCCTCATCGCTTTTTGAAAGGAACACTCTAATATAGATGTGGAAAAAGAAAGTTTAGAGGCGATTTATGTTTTAACATTCTTTGACACATAGAGGGCTATCGGTTGGAATATAGGATGTAAATGATTGGTATATTTGCAGATATGAGTTCTAATAGGAGGGATAGCCTTTAGTATGAGGAATGACGGATAATATCTATATATAAAGGAATGATGAGCCAATCACACTATTTGGGTCTAAATACGGTTTTAGATAGATTATAGCAGTGATATAGTGATTGTTATAGGGTTTAATGAGAATTGCAGTTAGAGAATAGGGATTGATTGGAGTAATATCTATATATAAAGGAAAAGTCCCAATCCATCCATACCATTGACTGTCGCTGTCATTAATCCATATACCAATAACATTTACAATGGATTATGGCGATTAATGGAAAGGATAGGCAATGATAGTGAACGGTTGGAAAGAGTATTTATATATAAAGTAAAATCGGATGGAACACACTCTTTAGACCTATCGTAACCAATAAATTGGATATTGGCAACATATTCAATAGGTTATGGCATCTAATGGTTGGAATAGGTAGGAATGAACCGTTAAGGGCTTTTCTTTTATATATAGTATTGATTTAAGTTACTCCAATCCCTCCATACCTACGCCTAACAATAACTGCTGAAACGTTCTCACACATAAAGACTTACGCAATCTAATGATATAACAGCCAATATATTAACGGATTATAGGAGGGTGCGGACGGTCGATTGATAAACTATGTTTTTGTCATAGTTTTATTTGGTATATTTGTATATGTTAAAGATAGTATAGTGAAAATCTGAACACAAAAACATATACAATATATTTTTGCTATTCAATATTATAGCGTTACGTGTAAAATAGAAGGAATTATAGGGAAGTGTCCTGAATTTTGGGACGGAAATGACTGAAAACGTCCTAAAATTTAGGACACGATGGATTAACGGCACATTAGCAATGTGATTGCGTTGTTGTAACTATTTCTTGTAACCTTATTTCTTATTTGAGGAGGGCGGTTAGCAGGTTGCGGGTTGCGTCAGGGAGCTTGGCGGACAGGGTGTCGACAAGGAATTCAAATGATTCGGAGGGCGTTCGGTCTGTCTCACGGAATGAGCGCTCAAACCATATCTCTGGCGTGGAATAAACGGCGACGCCCCAGCCGTAGCGGTCTCCTCGGGCCGTCAGTTTGTATTCGAAATCGGCTATCAACAGCCATCCGCCCATTTGCAGCCGTTGCAGGGGACCTTCGATGCTGTGGCGTTTTGGTCTGACATATTCCATCGCCTCTACAAGATCTTCGGGTTTTCGTTTGCGCGAGGGGGTGCCGAAAATGATACGTTTGAGTTCGGTCGATGACAATCCTTCGTTTTCGCGGATTATGTCAAGTATCATACGTTCGGTTGAGTCCGGATTGACGGGATAAGCCGCTCTCCGGTAATTCAGGAAGTCTGGCAACAGATTCAATGACACGAAGCCGGCCTTGCGATTGAAGAATTTGCCGTAAGCAGTGGTCTGTTCCTGAATCACGGGACCCTTCCACTCCCAGCATCCGTAATCGTCGCGCGTCTCGCCGAACAGCATGCCGGGTGCCGCCATCTCCTGTACGGAGAATCCCGGTATTTTGTTTGCAAAGAAAGGGAGCATTCCGAAACGAAGCGCCGTCCTTTCAAGTTGCTCTTTGCTTGCTATCAAGTTCCCCATACTGCAAAATTAATCAATTATAACAATCTAAGCCTAACAAATTTGTAAACCCCTCGAATTCGGTAGGTTTAAATTGGAATTATACAAGTGAAATACTACTGTGGCAGTTACTTTAAGTCCCGAATCATATTCTTTATAATGGACAATTCCACGGAGGAAAAAACCGATTTGTCGTAGACATTCATCAGATAAACGCGACCTTCGGATTCGGCGGCCACGATTGTGTAGGTTATAATTCTGGCACCTCCGGATTTGCCACGACCTTTGGATGTGACAGCCATGCGAATCTTGCGGATCCCGGGACTAAGTTCAGTCCCTTGAAAAGGATTCTCCATAAGGGAAAGGACAAGTTCCTTCAGATCATTTTTGAAAGATCTGTGCCGCTTTTGAAGGGCCTTGGATTGACTCTCGAATTCGGGAGTGGTTAAAACTTCAAAGCTCATCGAGGAAAGCTAATGCGGATTTGGCCGGGATTTCACCGGCTTCCATCTGTCTGACCTGTTTTAAACTGCGTTTGATGCTCTGGGTCATGGTATCAACTTTTTGTTGTTGAGCCGGGGATAGAGTCACATCTTCATTCCCTATGCTTACAAGAGCATAGAGAGAGTTTTTACGACGAATTAATACACGTTCACCCGCAGACGCTCTGTCAAATGATTCCGCCAAGTTATTTCTGTATTCTCTTACTGATAGAGCTTCCATATTGATAATGACTTAAATACGTAAAGCAATAATGCTATTATTAATCTGATGCAAATATAACAGCTTTTTATTATTAAAACAAATCTGTGTACAAAAACGTGTACACAAATATGAATTATAAGTAAAATACGATAGCCTGTAGGTGGGTGGCGGGACACCGCCATCCCGGTCAGTTCGGGCGGACGGAGAAGGGGTAGCTGCGGCTGCCGTCGGCACTGGTCCAGGTGCCGCTGTAAACGCTACGGCCTAAAATGCCGTCGAAACGCCCGGTCATGTTGTCGCCTACATATTCTTCAAGAACAAGACGGTCGCCGTCGTCCACAAGCTGTCCGCTGAGCTGTATGGGACGCTTGTTCTTGACGTACATATACTCGCCTGTGTAGTATGCGCCTCCATCGGTGGTGAGCGTCATTTCGATGGCGTATTTGTTGTTGATGGATCCTTTGTAATGATGCGTGTATATGTCGCCCTCATGCTCGGATTCTTCCTGCTTAGTTTTGCTCAGACCGGATTCACGCAGGCTTTCCACAATGGCGGTCAGCTCCTCGCTGTCGTTGTCGGAATCCGTTGCTTCCGTTACTGATTCCGTAGTTTCCGATTCGTGAGCGGATTCTACACGTTTTGAACCGTCATGCGTAAGGGGCGAGAGACAGAGCCATGCTCCGAGAATCATCACGGCGATGGCACCCGATATGGAGCAGATTATGGCGAGAGTGCTGTGGTCGGACGGATATTCGTCCATTTCAGGGTCATCGGTCGGGGCGCCGTCGTTGATCTTGCACCATCCGGATATAAGATAGCAGGTTTGCAGAACCCACAGTACGGCTCCGGTCAAGGCTAACAGAATCATAAAGGCTATCGAGCTGCCTAAGAGTGACATTATCGTGCCTGCCGCATCATCGGAGAATCCACGCATCATTCCGCCAAGGCTACTGATGGAGCCAATGGAGATAAGCAACATGGCTAAGAAAACGATGAGAGGGAAGAAGGCCATGATGATTCCGAACGTGTAGGAGTTGCGCAACGTCCTGGCACCTTGTCGCGCAATATCCGACCAACTCTCTTCGATGTACAACTGATTGAATGCCGATCGGAATTTGAACAGTGAAATGAGATTCAGCACCCAGCCTGCGAATGTGAACAGCAGTCCGAACATGCCGAGAAAGCTTCCCAGGAAAGTGCAGGCCATACCTATAAGACCGAGCCAGCAGGCGGTGTACAGGCTGCCTGTGAGCCAGCGACCGCGTTCGGTATATTGGGCGGTACGGAAGCGGGACAGCCCGACCACATATACTATCCAGCCGGCTACGGTCAGCACCTCGGACAGACGGGTGCATAATGACATTCTGTCGTGGATGGCAGAGAATTTGGCAACGCCTTCGGCGTGGGAGCCGACACCGAACGACGAGGCCGTGTCGAGGATGCTGCCTAAATAATTGTCGACGGCATTGACGATGCCGAAGAAAAACTCGAACACGGAGGCAGCGCATCCGAATACCGTCAGGACGACGACGCCCCGGAAAATCAAGGAAGAAGATGACCGCCATTCCAGGCGCAGTTCTGATTGATCCATGTAAGTGTGGGTCTTTTATAAATACTATTGGTTAACTGTTCTAAAAAAGAATGTGTAAAGATACGAATAATTTCTTAAATTCCTATAATATGCGACTTTATGCATCATAAATCTTGACGACCGGTTATTAAATTGTGTTAAAATCGGAGAAAAATCGGGTCGGAATTTGGCGGGATGAAAAAAATGTTGTAATTTTGCAGTCGCAAAAAGGAAATATCGCGAGGTGGAGCAGTGGTAGCTCGTTGGGCTCATAACCCAAAGGTCGCAGGTTCGAGTCCTGCCCTCGCCACTTAACTAAACGAATCTTGAAGCAATTCAAGATTCGTTTTTTTGTTATATCATAATAAATAGGTAAATTTGCAAGTATGAAACTGATAGAACTGCATTTACTCAGGCGAGCGGCATGGTTTACGACCAAGCAACCAGATGCCTGTCTGACCTCCCCACGAAGACTGTCGGGACGAACCCTCCAGCCATCGTGGGGTTATTGAGAAACAACCTCTCCGAGGTATCGGAATCAGACTGTTGCCCTGTGCCGAAAGCACAAGGTCGCAAAACGATGGGTTTTATACTTAAGCTATTGGTTTCATGCTATGGAATTAAAAGAAAGGCAAAGTATAGAATTTATTCTCATATCGGAATTTGTTGCCTCGGAGAGGCTGTTTCTCGATAACCCCACGATGGGCGGGGGAAGCCAAGGCTGACACCCGCCCTTCGTGGGGAGGAGCATGGCGCAGTGTGGCTTGGTCGGAGACCATGGCTTTGTACTGCCGGATATGACGATACTCAGGCGAGCGGCATGGTCTACGACCAAGCAAGAGATGTCCGTCTGACCTCCCCACGAAGACTGTCGGGACGAACCCTCCAGCCATCGTGGGGTTATCGAGAAACAACCTCTCCGAGGTATCGATCTGTTTTTTATTAGTTGTGTGCATTGATAATCTAATAATTTCAACATGCGAAAGCTGAATAAGCTGCATATTAATATCAGGGAGAATGGAGGTAGTATACGAGGACAATCATCTGGTCATAGTCAATAAGGCGGTGGGGGAGATAGTGCAGGGGGACAAGACCGGCGACAAACCGCTGTCGGAAATCGTAAAGGAATATATCAAGGAAAAATACGCCAAGCCGGGCAACGTGTTCTGTGGCGTGGTGCATCGTCTGGACCGTCCGGTGTCGGGCCTCGTGGTCTTGGCCCGCACGTCCAAGGCTCTGGAGCGTATGAACCGGATGTTCCGCGACGGCGAGGTGCACAAGACGTACTGGGCGCTCGTGCAGGGACAACCCCAACAGCCGGAGGCATTGCTTGAGGACTGGCTTGTTTCGGACGGCCGCATCAACAAGACGTTCGTGGCCGGGGAAGGAGCCCGCGATGCAAAACTGTCGCGCCTTGAATACCGCACCATAGCCCGGGGCGACCGGTACACTCTGCTGGAAGTGAAACTGCTCACCGGACGCAAGCACCAGATTCGCGCTCAGCTCGCAAACATAGGGTGTCCCATCAAGGGAGACCTGAAGTATGGCGCCAGGCGTTCCAACCCCGACGGCGGCATTTCGCTGCAGTCGCATTCCATCGAATTCATACATCCCGTAAGCAAAGAAAAGATACAATTGGAGCTTGCTCCCACGCCCGAAATGCAGAAAATAATGGGGTGAGGAGCCAATTTTATAAATTTTTTTGTAAATTTGCACATAATATATCCGTATGTGTAAAAATGGTAAAGAAAACACGCGATAAATTCATAGAGGTGGCCCGCAGTCTGTTTGCACGTCAGGGCGTGGAGAACACCACTATGAACGACATAGCGACGGCGTCCGACAAGGGTCGCCGTACCATCTACACATACTTCAAATCGAAGCGCGAGATATTCAACGCCGTCATAGACAGCGAGACCGAGGACCTGATACGCTCCATGCGTCTGATAGTGACGCTTCCCAACACTCCGGAGAAAAAACTGCGTGAGTTCGTGTCCGTGCGGCTGGAGAAAATGAGCGAGATAGTGCTCAGAAACGGTTCGTTGCGGGCAGGCTTCTTCCGCGACGTGCGCAAGGTGGACCGTGCGCGCTCCATCATTTCAAAGAAAGAGATAACGCTGCTGATGAGCATCCTGGAGGAGGGTGTTCACGACGGCGTGTTCAGGATAAACGACATCAAGGAAACGGCGATCATCGTCACGAACTGCATCCACGGCATGGATGTGCCTTATATCCGCAACACCCTGTCGGAATACGGCATAGGCAAGGAGAAGATCGTGGAGATGGTGACCGGCCTGATACTTAACGGAATAAAACGATAAATAAAGATAACTGATGAAATTACTTGAAGGAAAGACAGCAGTAATCACCGGCGCCGCCCGCGGCATCGGCAAGGAAATAGCACTGAAATATGCATCCGAAGGATGTAACATCGCCTTCACCGACCTGGTGATTGACGAGAACGGCAAGAAGACCGAGGAGGAGATAGCAGCCTACGGCGTTAAGTGCAAGGGCTATGCCTCGAACGCCGCCGACTTCGCCGCCACCGAGGCAGTCGTGAACGAGATCAAGAACGATTTCGGCCGCATCGACATCCTGGTGAACAACGCCGGCATCACCAAGGACGGCCTGATGTTGCGCATGACCGAGCAGCAGTGGGACGCCGTGATTGCAGTGAACCTGAAATCCGCATTCAACTACATACACGCCGTACTGCCCATCATGATGCGTCAGCGCAACGGTTCCATCATCAACATGGCATCCGTTGTCGGCGTTCACGGTAACGCAGGACAGAGCAACTACGCCGCATCGAAGGCCGGTCTGATCGCCCTGGCCAAGAGCATCGCGCAGGAGGTGGGCAGCCGCGGCATCCGCGCCAACGCCATCGCCCCCGGTTTCATCGAGACCGCAATGACCGCCGCTCTGCCCGACGAGGTACGCGAGGAATGGTGCAAGAAGATTCCGTTGCGTCGCGGCGGCAAGGTGGAGGATATTGCCAACGTGGCAACGTTCCTGGCATCCGATATGTCGGGATATGTCACCGGTCAGGTTATCCAGGTGGACGGCGGCATGAACATGTAATCATGCATTATGCATCCGCATAAATATGCCGTGATATTAGCCGGCGGCAACGGAAGTCGCGCCGGTGGTGAAATGCCCAAACAGTTCGTCGAACTGTTGGGCATTCCCATATTATGGTGGTCGGTCCGGGCGTTCCATGCCGCCGACCCCGACACACATATCGTGATAGTGATGAATCCCTCGTTCTGGGACGACTGGGATATTATCTACAACGAACTGCCGGAGGCGGACCGGCGAATCCCGTTGCAGCTGTTTTGCGGCGGCCGCAGCCGTACCGAATCGGTATGGAACGGTATAATGGACCTCCCGCACGACGCCGACACACTGATAGCCGTACACGATGCCGCCCGGCCTCTGATAACCAAAAAAATGGTTGCCGAGCTTTGGAAAACGGCGGAGGATAAAGGCTCGGCAGTGCCGTGTGTGGAGGAAGTGAACTCGCTCCGGGTAAAGGATGACGGCGGCACACGTCCCGTGGACCGTGCCGATTACATGGTGGTGCAGACCCCGCAGGTGTTCCGCGCCGACATTCTGCACGAGGCGTACGTGAATCGCAATCCGGAAGCGAAGTTTACCGACGACGCCAGCCTGGTGCAGCAGGCCGGTTACGATATAACCGTAGCACCCGGAATCCCGGACAACATCAAGGTGACGAATCCGATGGACTTCGTCGTGGCCGAGGCGATAATGCGGTATCAGACAGATAAGAAACGGAACTGAGTAAGGAGAAACAGGCGGGAAAAGAAAACGGGAAATGAGCGCGTTTTGGGAAACAGACATAGTGTATCTGAAGGGTGTGGGACCGTTCCGGGCCAACACGCTGAAGAAAGAGTTCGGCATCGGTACGATGCGCGAGCTGCTGTACTATTTCCCGTTCCGCTATCTGGACAAGAGCCGTTTCTACAGTATCCGCGAACTGGAAGGGGAGATGCCCGCCGTGCAGATACGCGGACGGTTCCTGCAACTGGAACTTGAGGGCGAGGGAGCCCGTATGAGGCTACGCGGCGTATTCACCGACGGCGACAGGCTGATGGAATGCGTATGGTTTTCCAAAGCCAAGGCGATGAAGGACTACTACCGGGTCGGCAAGGAGTACATTATCTTCGGCAAGCCCCAGGAATACCGCAGCGTATGGTCCATCTCGCACCCGGAGGTGACCGTATACGATCCCGCCAAACCTCCCACGGGCTTCTGCGGAGTCTACAACCTTACGGATTCGGCACGCAAGGGCGGTTTTTCGTCAAAATCGTTCAACACACTGGTCAGCACCCTGTTGCAGCATCCACGTATGCAGGAGGTGAAGGATACGTTGCCCGAGGAGGTGCGGCAGATGTTTCATCTGATGCCGCTTCACGACACACTGCGCGAACTGCATTTCCCGTCATCGCCCGACCTGCTGCGCAAGGCCCGCGAACGGATGAAGTTTGAGGAACTGTTCTATCTGCAGCTCAATATATTGCGCTATTCGCGCCAGCGCAGCAAGCGGATTGCCGGCATACCGTTCCTGAAGATCGGTCCTGTGTTCAACGATTATTACCGCAAGTGCATCCCGTTCGAACTGACCGGCGCGCAGAAGCGTGTGCTGCACGAGATCCGCAACGACATGCGCACCGGGCGGCAGATGAACCGTCTGTTGCAGGGCGACGTAGGCTCCGGCAAGACTATGGTGGCCTTCATGACACTGCTGATGGCCATAGACAACGGGTGTCAGGGAGCGCTGATGGCCCCTACCGAGATACTCGCCACGCAGCATTACGAGACGCTGAAAGGATGGGGCGAACAGGTAGGCATCCGCGTCGAACTGCTGACCGGAAGCACCCGTGCCAAGAAGCGCCGCGAGCTACACGAGGCGTTGGAGAGCGGCGACATCGACATACTGATAGGCACGCACGCCCTGATAGAAGATGCGGTGAAATTCAAGCGCCTCGGTGTGGCTGTAATCGACGAGCAGCACCGTTTCGGCGTGGCCCAGCGCGCCCGGATGTGGGGCAAAGGTCCGATTGCGCCGCATGTATTGGTGATGACCGCCACCCCGATACCGCGCACCCTGGCCATGACCGTGTACGGCGACCTCGACGTGTCGGTGATAGACGAGCTTCCACCCGGCCGCAAGCCGATAGACACACGCCTCAGGTACGAGGACAACCGCATGGAGGTGTACCGACTGCTGGAGCGCGAGCTTCGTGCCGGACGCCAGGTGTATGTGGTGTATCCGTTGGTGAAGGAAAACCAGAAGCTCGACCTTAAGAGCGTGGAGGAGGGTTACAACCGACTTGTCGGTATATTCAAGGACTGGAAGGTGGGGATGATACACGGCCAGATGAAGGCCGAGGCCAAGGACGCGCAGATGGATATGTTCGTCAGCCGCGAGACGCAGATTCTCGTTGCCACCACCGTGATAGAGGTGGGTGTGAACGTGCCCAACGCCTCGGTGATGCTGATAGAGAACGCCGAGCGGTTCGGACTGTCGCAGCTTCATCAGTTGCGCGGGCGTGTGGGACGCGGAGCCGACCACAGCTACTGCGTGCTGATGACCAAGCGCGAGATAGGGAGCGACACGCGCAAGCGGCTGGAGGTGATGACAAGCACCACCGATGGCTTCCTCGTGTCGGAGGCTGACATGAAGATGCGCGGTCCCGGCGACATGGAGGGCACGCAGCAGAGCGGCATCGCCTGGCATCTGAACGTGGCCAACCTCGCCACCGACGGCCAGATACTCAACATAGCGCGGCAGGCCGCCGACATGGTGCTGAACGGCTGCCCGGCTCTTGTGGCCGACAACAGCGGAAATCCCGACAAGCCGCTGCAGAACGAATCATTGCAAATTTCGACTGAATCGGAAAATATTTTGAGGGGGGAATTGTGTTATAGATTTCAGAAGGAGTACGATTGGTCACAGATATCATGAGAGAAAAAGAATTCCTGCCGCAGATAGCGGAACGACTCGGCATAGCCGAACTTAACGATATGCAGAAACGGATGATGGCCACGGCCGGACAGGCCAAGGACATCATATTGCTGTCGCCCACGGGAACGGGCAAGACACTGGCGTTCATACTGTCGATGCTGAAGATACTGCGTCCGGCCACGGGGCGCATCCAGGCGGTGGTGATTGCGCCGAGCCGCGAGCTGGTGATGCAGATAGCCGGTGTGCTTCAGAAGATAGGCGCCGGCATGAAGACCACGCCGCTGTACGGCGGCCATAAGTTCGAGGACGAGGAGAACTCGCTGAAGGCCGGAACGGACATCGTGGTGGCAACGCCCGGACGTCTGTTGGACCACATAAACCGCCGCACCATCGACGTGCTGCCGACCAGGATACTGGTGCTGGACGAGTTCGACAAATCGCTGGAACTCGGTTTCGAGACCGAGATGAAGAAGATAGTGAACCGTCTGAAGAACGTGAGCCACACCATACTTACATCGGCCACACGCGCCGTGGACCTGCCGGCGTTCCTGAACCTTGAGAATCCGTTGACCCTCGACTTTTTAGGCGGCAACGAGGATGTGCGCAGCCGCACGCGCGTGCATCGTGTCGATTCCGACGGCAAGGACAAGTTGCAGACCCTCCGCACCCTGATAGCCAACATCACCATGCCCGACGGAGAGTATTCGCGCAGCATAATATTCGTGAACCATCGCGAGAGCGCCGAGCGTGTATATGAATACCTGCGTCGGGAGAATGTGCCGTGCGTGCTGTATCACGGCGCGCTGGACCAGCGTGACCGCGAGACGGCACTGGCGCAGTTCAACAGCGGCGTGCGTCCCGTGATGGTATCGACCGACCTCGCCGCACGAGGCCTCGACATAGAGGGCGTGAAGTCGATAATACATTATCATCAGCCGCTCAGCGCCGAGACTTACACCCACCGCAACGGACGTACCGCCCGCGTGCAGGCCGAAGGCGACATCTATGTGCTTGTGGGGCCCGACGAGTCGGTGAAGGAATACATTGACTTCGACGACACCCGATGGCTTGACCCGGAGGTGAAGCTGCCCGAGCGACCCATGCAGGAGACGCTGTATTTCGGCGCCGGCAGGAAGGAGAAGCTGTCGAAGGGCGACATCCTCGGCTTCTTGGTGAAGGAATGCGGACTGCAGCCCGATCAGATCGGCGTGATAGACGTAAAGGACCATTTCGCGCTTGCTGCAGTGAGGACCGACCGTATCGGCGAACTGCTGCAGAAGATGAAGGGCGCCAAGATCAAGGGGGAGCGGCGTCAGGTGTCGGTCATTAAGTGACGCGGGACCGAAATCCGTAATAAAAAACAGGTAATGTCCGTGTGGCATAGCCGTTAAATAACCGTTAATAAGACTGCAAAACAACGCGAATTCAAAGACGAAGTGCGAAGGCTGTGAGCTGAAATGCCCATCCTCTCTCCTTCTGGAGGGGGATGCCTGAGCGGCGGGGGCGGCCTAAACCG
>QWCV01000115.1_pt1 | contig 102151 bp, 73 predicted proteins | sample 1972621 | NCBI WGS metagenome assembly QWCV01 (sample SAMN09866699, study PRJNA288562) | Human gut metagenome isolate pre2_stool, whole genome shotgun sequencing... | isolation source: gut | host: Homo sapiens | place: USA: California | reverse complement strand
ATATGAGTTTAAACTTTTCGAATGTGATTGGAGCAATATTAGAATTTCTTAAATAAATTTATGGAAAGAGTTCACGAGAGTGGAAGGGTGCCATAAATTCATTTTAGAAATTCTTATGTTGCGTATTGAGCCGAGAAAATGTTTCAAATTATATACATATATACATTTTTCCCGTGAGCATTCCTCATTTTTTTATTTAAGATTTTCTATTTTTCACTCCAATCAAACGGACAAAATCTCAAATATATATAGTCACCTAGGATGGCTCCCAACATATCATATTTTAATAACTGTGAATCATAACACAAAAAGGGAGCTTAAAAAAGCCCCCATAATTTTATTTACTTATTAATTTAAAACTGTGATCTATTTTCTTGATTCCACAATCAATTTTATACCTGTACGATCTTCTCCTTCGACCTCTACTTCTGCAAAGGCCGGTATGCATACTAAGTCTACTCCTGCTGGTGCTACAAATCCTCTTGCTATTGCTACTGCTTTTACTGCTTGATTTAGAGCTCCTGCTCCAATTGCCTGCATTTCTGCCTTTTGTGATTCTTTAACTAATCCTGCAATAGCTCCTGCTACTGAATTTGGATTAGATTTTGATGAAATTTTTAAAATTTCCATTCTTTTGCCTCCTATAATTTAATTTTTGTTGCAACTATTACATTATGTATTTTACAACTTCTGGAAATTATTGTCTAGCATTTTTGGAAATTTTTTCAAGTTTTCGTCGCGACATTCGACATTTTTTCTACGTTTTTATATTTATCTTATAAAAATTCTTTCGATACTTTTAGCTTTATTTGTTTCATCATCAATTTCAAATACAACCGCATTAAAAATACATAATCCTTCTGCTAATTTATATTTTTCGGGAAGTGTTGTTTCAAATCTCTTAAGTGATGCCTGTATGTTCATACCTATAACAGATTCTTTTGGTCCTGTCATACCTAAATCTGTTATATATGCAGTACCATTAGGCAAAATTTGTTCATCTGCTGTTTGTACATGTGTATGTGTTCCAAATACTGCAGTAACTTTTCCATCTAAAAATCTTCCCATAGCAATTTTTTCAGCTGTTGCCTCTGCATGAAAATCTATGAATATCATGTCTACTTCGTCTTTTATTTCTTCTACCATTTCTTTTACTAATACAAATGGATTTTCAGTAAGTATATTCAAATCTACCCTTCCTAAAAAGTTCATAACAGCTATTTTTTTTCCTTTACATTCGTATATTCCTAATCCTTTACCAACAACTCCTTTTGGATAGTTTGCTGGTCTTAATAAATTTGGATTATCAATAAATTTGAATATATCTTTTTTTCCCCATGTGTGATTTCCCATTGTAACAACATTTGTTCCAGCTTCCATTATATCTTTAAAGTTTTTTTCATTTAATCCCATTCCCCCTGCGGAATTTTCACCATTTGTTATCACAAAATCTATGTTTTTTTCTTTCTTAATCTTAGGTAATTCTTCTTTTAATTTTTTAACTCCTGATTCACCTACAATATCTCCAACTGCTAATATCTTCATTTCTTTCCTTCTTTCTATTATACTTTTGGCATTTTTATTTTAACATTTTACAATATGTTAGTCAAGTTTTTAGGTTATACTAATTGGGGATAATTAGGAAATTTTAGAAAAATTCATATAATTATTTTTAAAAAAATAAATCATTAAATTATACACTATATAGATTCAATAAAATAGGAATACAATATTTATTAGACTTCATCATTATACTCTCGCTAGTAATAGTTTGTCAAGAAAAATCGTTCGACATTATTCGACAAAACGGGAAATTTTGTACCGGGTACATTTTTTCCCAATTATTGAATATATATTTATCTATGAAAGGAGAGGAAAAATGAAAAATTATAAATTAGCAATAGTTGGTGCAACAGGTCTAGTTGGTAGAACTGCTTTAAGAGTATTAGAGGAAAAAAATATTCCAAATCTTGAATATACACTTTTTTCATCTTCAAAGTCAGCAGGAACAAAAATAAAATTTTTAGGAAAAGAATATGTTGTTCAGGAATTGAAAGATGACTCATTTGACTCTGGTTTTAACTTTGCAATATTTTCAGCAGGAGCACAAACATCCAAATATTTTGCTCCAATCGCCGCGTCAAAAGGATGTATTGTAATAGATAATAGTAGTGCTTTTAGAATGGATGAAAATGTACCATTAATCGTCCCAGAAGTAAACTTTAAAGATATTATTAATCATAGCAATATAATAGCAAATCCAAATTGTTCAACAATTCAGGCTGTTGTTGTATTAAAACCATTAGATGATAATTTCAAAATCAAAAGAATTGTATATTCAACTTATCAAGCTGTTTCTGGAGCTGGCAAACTCGGCTTACAAGATTTAGAAAATGGTTCAAATGCACAACTTCAACAATCGTCAACCGCCAAAACACAGCTTTTAAAATTTTCACACCCTATATACGATAATTGTTTACCACATATTGATTCTTTTTTAATTAATGGATATACCAAAGAAGAAATGAAAATGATTAATGAAACTCGAAAAATTTTAGGACATCCAAATCTACCTATTACAGCAACAGCAGTGCGAGTTCCAGTCAAAAATTGTCATGGTGAAAGTATAAATATAGAATTCGAAAAAACATTTTCTATAAATGAAGTAAAATCTATTTTAAAAAATTCTCCTGGTATTATTGTTAAAGATGATATTAAAAATGATATTTACCCTATTGCCACAGAGGCAAATGGACATGATGACGTTTTTGTTGGAAGAATTAGAAAAGATTATAGCACTGCTAATGCTCTAAACTTATGGGTTGTCGCCGATAATCTTAGAAAAGGTGCTGCTAGCAATGCTATTCAAATTATGGAAAAACTAATCGGTTAAGTCTGACTTTTTGTTTGCAACTAATGCCTGACTTATAACAAGAATTGCACTAATTAATACAAATAAGTAAAAGCTTACTCCTCTATTTAATATCATAGCACTATTTAGTGTTGATGTTGTAAATACATTTTTAAAAATTCCTAAAAATCCACCTTCACTTACTCCTACTGCTCCTGGAAGTGGTATTCCTGAAACTGTAGCATACAATATTGCTTGAAGTGAAATTATTTGGATTATATTATATTCACTAAATCCAAACGAACTATATATCCAAAATGGTATACTATAATAAAATAATATTTGAACAAATGTAGTTAATATTGTTTTTAACATCACTTCTATATTTTGCTTTATGTATGCTGCACTTCCTTGATATTTAAATAATTCTTTTTCTAGTTTTTCTTGCTTTTCTTCTATATTTTTTATTTTAAAAAATGATAATATTTTTACAGATATTTTTACTAAGCATGCAGATAATTTTTTGGAAAATATCCCTATTAATAATAATGATAATGCAATTGAATTAAGTGTTACACCTATTACAAATAACCACACTAATCCAGTTGTTAAATACTTATAATTAAAAATTAAACTTATCATTGCAAAAGAAATTGTAATAATTTGAAAACTACACAAATTTATCAGTAACGATAATGTTGAATTTGCAATAGATATTCCATTTTTATGCATATAGTATATTTGCATAGGTTGACCTCCACTTGCAGCTGGTGTTATTGAACTAAAAAAGAATCCAATTAATACATATCTAAAATTTTGTATAAAACTACTTTTTTCGTTTAATGTTTTTAATGTTCTACCCATATTCACAGACTCCAAAACTAGATATATTAGCATCGCAACTATTGCAATTACTACATATTCTAACCTTACATTTCGTAATACCTGCGTTATTTCGACTATATCTTGATCTTTTAATATTATATAAAATGTAAAAATAATTAGTAGTATAAAAATTATCAAATTCTTTATTGTTTTTTTATTTTTGGACATTTCGTTTCTCCTTCAAATTATTATATTATAAGATTATCATATTATAAAAAAATAATCAATTCTATTAATTTTTTCTTAATAATTGAATACATTAATTATAACTCATAAGTTAAAGAAAGGATTATTGTTTATTATGAAAAAATGTTTATTTACAGGAGTAGCAACAGCTCTTGCTACCCCATTTAATGAAAACGGTGTTAATGTTGATGAATTTAAAAAATTTATTCAATTTCAAATTTCTTCTGGTATTGATGCTTTAGTTGTTTGTGGTACAACCGGTGAAGCTAGTACTATGAGTAAAGACGAAAAAGTCACTGCTATAAAATGTGCTATTGAAACAGTTAAAGAAAGTAGCTCTCACAAAAAAATTCCTGTAATCGTAGGAACAGGTTCAAATAATACTGCTACAGCTATTGAAATGTCTATATTAGCAGAAAGACTTGGTGCTGATGGTCTTTTAGTTGTTACTCCTTATTATAATAAAACAACACAAAATCGGTTTAATTGAATATTTTAAATCAATCTCTCAATCTGTTAATCTTCCAATTATTATGTATAATGTTCCAAGCAGAACTGGAATGAATATTACACCTGAAACATGTTTTGAACTCTCTAAAATTGATAATATAATTGGAATTAAAGAAGCTAGTGGTAATATTTCGCAAGTAGCTAAAATTGCTTCTATTTGTGATGATGATTTTAATATTTATTCAGGTAATGATGACCAAATCGCTCCTATTCTCTCTCTTGGTGGAAAAGGTGTAATTTCAGTACTGTCAAACATATCCCCAAGACTTACTTGCAGTATTACAAATTCATTTTTTAAAAATGCTCCAAATGAAGCTTGTTATTATCAACTACAAGCATTACCATTAATTAATTCTTTATTTGCCGAAACTAATCCAATTCCTGTTAAGGAAGCAATTAATTTAATCGGATTCAATTTTGGCAAGCCAAGATCTCCATTAATTGAATGTTCTTCTAAGTTAAAAGCTAACCTTAAACAACTTTTAAAATAAATTTTATGAAAACCCCAATATTAAACATTTAGTCTAATATTAGGGTTTATCTTATATTTTTATTCCTCTTTTTTATTATCTACTTTCTTGTAATCCCTTTTAGAAGTATTTATGAATCCTTTAATTTCCTCTTTTGAAGAATCAATTTTGTTTCTTATTTCTTCTTTTGAATTGTCAATTTTTATTGCAATTTCTTCTTTTGATTCTTCTATTTTCTTTTTTATTTCATCCCACTTGCTATAAAAAACATTTTCTTTAAGTCTAGGGAATGAATGAACAAGTCTCTTGTATAAAAACATTTTCTTTCTAATAATCTTTTTAACTTTATTAGAAATCTCATCAGTATTATCTTTAAATTCTTTAGTCATTTCTTTCAAGTTAAATATTATTTTAAATGAAACTATATTATCTATTGCAAATAATAAACATATTACTACAATAATTATATTCATTATATTTTCTGGCACCATGTTAATATATTTTAAGAAAAATGGATTTATCCATATTGTAATAGCTGTTCCTGCAATTCCAAATGGAATCAGTGTTTCAAGACATATACGTCCATTTATATTAAATTTTCTTGTACTGTAATCCCACCATCTTGCTTTAAATATTTTTTCCATAAAATAGCTCGTCCAATATTCTAGGGTTCCACATATTAAAATTGATAAGAAAAATGTTGCAGGTATATCGTCATGGTATTTTTGTAATAAAATTGTTATTAAAACAACTCCCCATCCATATATTGGACAATATGGCCCAACTAAAAAGCCTCTATTTGTAAATTTTTTATTTCTTATTGAGATATTTACTGATTCCATTACCCATCCTGCAAATGAGTATATAAAAAATAATGCTATATATTGTTCTATCTCGGTTATCATAGTTAGTCTCCTTTTTTCTCAAAATCTGTTGCTATTTTACCATATAAATTTTAAAAATACAATATGAATAAATTAAAATTTCTCACAACTATTATCCTGTAGCTACAATTCACAGTCCTAAAAATATTATACATGTTGGGACCTTCCAAGATGTATAATATTTTTAGGATTGTGAACTGTAACATCCTATAATTACATAATTAAAAATTTTCCAATTTGCTCTTGTCAAATACACCATACTATGTTATATTATATTTGTACAAGATTTTACGTACAGATGCAACTTAGTTTTAGGGTAATTTTTAATTTTTTTCAAACTTTTTTGAAAATCCTATAAAAAAATCAGTATTAAGAATTTATAAAAAGATTGGAAGTGATGTGAAGTCATATTTATTAAACATATGATAAAAGCTATAAACATAGCATTAATAATATTGAGGAAAGAACAACATTTTACGCAAGCAAAAAAATAACTGAACAACTGGGCAACGGTATAAATTATGAAGTTTTACAACCTGTTATCATAATAGCTATCTTAGATTATAATTTTATAAACTTACCTGAATATCTTACAGAAACTGTTAGAGTTTCCACTATTCATAAAGATTATAAGATTAATAATAATGTTAAATATTATTACATAGAACTAAAAAAATTTAGAAGTCAAAATCCAGATATGAATGATCCTTTAAATCAATGGTTAGCTCTTCTGGATATGGAAAGGGGGAATCTTCTAGATATGGCCAAAAAGAAAAACGAAAAAATAAAAAAAGCTTATGAAAATTATGAAACTTTAGTTGGTGATGAAGAAATTAAAAGATTGGCTGAAATAAGGTTAATGTCTGAACTTGAAGAACAGTCTGCTTTAGCTACTGCTAGAGCGATTGGAAAAGAACGAGGTGAAAAACTCGGTAGAAAAGAAGGTGAAAAACTTGGCAGAGAAAAAGGCGAGAAAATCGGCAGAGAGCAAGGCGAGAAAATCGGTCGTGATGCCAAAGCAAAAGAAATAGTTCAAAAACTCTTAAAGAAAAAAATGTCATTAGAAGAAATAAGTGAAATCTCGGGCTTAACCATAGCTGAAATTCAAGGTATCGAAAAGGAAATCCAATCTTAGGATTTCCTTTCTGCTTTCTCTTTAATTTTAGTTGTATCTACATTTTCATTTTGTAAAGCCTTTTTCTCTTTTTGTTTCACTTTTAAATTATCTTTAGCAACAGTCATAAGAAGTTTAATTCTATTAGTCTGATTAGCTTCACTCGCACCAGGGTCATAATCAACAGGAACAATGTTAGCCTCTGGATACATATCTCTAATTGTTTTTATTACACCTTTACCAACAACATGATTTGGTAAACAAGCAAATGGTTGAACACAAACTATATTTTGAATACCATTTTCCATATATTCAAGCATCTCTGCTGTTAAAAACCATCCTTCTCCTGTTTGATTTCCTGTTGACAAAACTGATTTTACATTATCAGCTAAATGCCAAATATCACATGTTGGTAAATATCCCTTTTTAGAATTAGCTAAAGCTTTTCTTGTATCTTTTTCAAATAAATCTATTAATTTAATAGCAATTCCGTTTAATAAAGCCTTTTTATTGTCATTTTTTAGCATTTTATTAGAAATTACTTTATTACTTGCCATAAATTTTATAAATCCCATAAAGTCAGGCAAAATAACTTCTGCTCCCTCTTTTTCTAATAAATTTGCCACATAATTATTTCCAAATGGATGATACTTAATTAAAATTTCACCCACTATTCCAACTTTAGGCTTTTCAATATTAGTATCCCATTCAATTTTTTCAAAATCATCTACTATTTGATAAATTCCTTTTGAAAATGCTTTATTACTACTTTTTACTGATAAAGCTATTGCTTTTTCCATCCATTCATTAAATAATTTTTCTGTTTCACCTTTATTTTTTTCATATGCTCTATTTTTATATAACATTTTTTGAAGTAAATCTGCATATATTATTGCTTTTATCAACTTTTCAGCTAATGAAATTGTTATTTTAAATCCTGGATTCTTCTCCATTCCAACAACATTAAATGATATAACTGGTACTTGTTCAAAACCTGCGTCTTTTAAGGCCTTTCGTATAAATCCAATATAATTTGTTGCCCTACATCCGCCTCCTGTTTGTGACATAATTATTGCTGTTTTATTTGCATCATATTCTCCACTTTGAAGTGCCTCTATAAATTGCCCTGTTGTTATTATTGATGGATAACAAGCATCATTATTTACATATTTTAAACCTGTTTCTATTGTGTGTTGAGTACATTCTCTTAATAATACTGCTTTATATCCTTCACTTCTTAATATAGGTTCTATAAATTCAAAATGTATTGGTGCCATTTGAGGTAATATTATTGTATATTCTTTTTTCATTTCTTCTGTAAATGGCTTTCTATTTAATTGATACTCACCACTTGGTTTTTCGTTGTTTTTAGCATTTAATCTCTTATTTATACTTGCTACTAATGAACGTAAACGAATTCTTACTGCTCCTAAATTATTTACCTCATCTATTTTTATTAATGTATACATTTTTCCAAAACTTGTTAGAATTTCTTCAACTTCATCTGTTGTTACAGCATCAACTCCACATCCAAATGAATTTATTTGAACTAATTCCAAATTATCATGTTTTCCAACAAAATCTGCTGCTGCATATAATCTTGAATGGAACATCCATTGATCAACTACACGAAGTGGTCTTTCTGGTAATGTTTTATCTGCAACACTATCTTCTGTTAATACACACATTCCTAAACTTGTTATCAATGTATCAATTCCATGATTTATTTCTGGGTCAACATGATATGGCCTTCCAGCTAAAACAATTCCTTTCAAATTGTTCTTTTCTATATATTCAAGTGTTTCTTTACCTTTATTATGTATATCTTCTCTACATTTTTGATATTCCGCTTCTGCTTTTGCAATTGCTTCTTTCAATTCTTTTTTAGTAAAATTATATTCTTTAAATTCTTCTAATTCCAACATTCTTTGCATTAATTGTTTTGACTCAAATGGTAAAAATGGATTCATGAATTTTATATTATTTGTTTTTAATTCTTCAATATTATTTTTTATAACCTCTGCATATGAAATTACAATTGGACAATTATATCTGTTATTTGCATCTTGATATTCTTTTCGTGAATATGGCATACATGGATAAAATATTGTTTTTATTCCTTTTTGAATTAAACTAATAACATGTCCATGTGATAATTTTGCTGGATAACATACAGATTCAGATGGCATAGATTCCATACCTTTTTCATAGATTTTTCTCGTACTTTTTTCTGATATTATTACTCTAAATCCTAAGTTTGTAAATAATGTGAACCAGAATGGGTAATCTTCATACATATTCAAAACTCTTGGAATTCCTATTGTTCCTCTTTTTGCGTCCTTTTCTTCAAGTGGTGTATATCCAAAAATTCTTTCATATTTATATTTTACAAGGTTTGGTAAATCTTTATGTGCATTTACTATTCCTTCTCCTTTTTCACATCTGTTACCAGATATGTGTCTTTTTCCATTACTAAATTTATTTATTGTTAATTGACAATGATTCTCACATCCATTACATCTTGTATGACTTACTTTTATATCTAGCTTTTCTATATCTTCTAATGTTGCAATTGTTGAATGATATTCCATATCCATATTTGCTTCATATTGCTCACAAGCTAAAAGTGCCATACCATAAGCTCCCATAAGTCCTGCAATGTCTGGTCTTATTACATTTCTTCCAACTATTAATTCAAATGCTCTTAAAACTGCTTCATTATAAAATGTTCCACCTTGCACAACAATATGGCTTCCTAATTTCTTTGTATCTCTAATTTTCATTACCTTTTGGATTGCATTTTTTATTACTGAATAAGACAATCCTGCTGAAATATCTCCAACTGTATATCCTTCTTTTTGTGCTTGTTTTATTTTTGAATTCATAAACACTGTACATCTTGAGCCCAAATCAACCGGATTTTGAGCTTCTAATGCTTCTTTTACAAATTCTTCTATACTTAAATTCAAACTTTTAGCAAATGTTTCTATAAATGAACCACATCCTGATGAACAAGCTTCATTTAGCATGATATTATCAATTGTATTACTTTTTAATTTAATATATTTCATGTCTTGTCCACCAATATCTACTATACTTGTAACTTTGGGTTCAAATTTTTTAGCAGCTGTATAATGTGCTATTGTTTCAATCTCATTTAAATCTACATTTAATGCTGTTTGTATTAGTTTTTCACCATATCCTGTTACTCCACTATATCTAATCACTGCATCTTTTGGTAATATTTCATATAATTCTTTCAACATCTCAATAATGCTGTCTAATGGCTTTCCTTCATTACTTTTATATGAAGAATATAGTAACACTCCATCTCTATCTGTTACAACTAATTTTGATGTTGTTGAACCTGCATCTATTCCTATAAAACAATCTCCTTTATGTTCTGATAAAGGCTTTTTCTCAACTTTGTCTTTTTCATGTCTTGCTCTAAATTCATCATATTCTACGTTTGTTTTAAATAATGGTTGCAATGGTTGTGTTGTTGTATCATGTGATTGTCTTAATACTTGTATTTTACTTTTTAATTTTTCTACACTAATAGGCATCATATCTTTTGCATCTAGACATGCTCCTTTTGCAACTAATAAATGTGCCTCCTCTGGAACTATTGTCTGTTCAGGTGTTAAATTTAAAGTTTCTACAAATCTTTTTCTCAATTCTGGTATATATGTAAGTGGTCCACCTAAAAATGCAACATTTCCACGAATAGGTCTTCCACATGCTAACCCACTTATAGTTTGATTTACAACTGCTTGCAAAATAGATACAGCAATATCTTCTTTTGCTGCACCTTCATTTAATAATGGTTGTACATCTGTTTTTGCAAATACTCCACAACGTGAAGCTATTGGGTATATTGTTTTATATCCTTTTGCAAGTTCATTTAAGCCTGCTGTATCTGTATTTAATAGTGATGCCATTTGATCTAAAAACGCACCTGTTCCACCTGCACATGTTCCATTCATACGTTGTTCTATTGATTTTCCAAAATAGATTATTTTTGCATCTTCTCCTCCAAGTTCTATTACTACATCAGTTTGTGGAATATATTTTTCTACCGCTCTTTTACATGATACAACTTCTTGAATAAATGGTACATCTAAAAATTTTGCTGTACTCATTGCTCCTGAACCTGTTAATGCTATTGTAAATTCATTTCCTTTGTATTTTTCTACTAATTCTTCTAATACTTTACATACTGTATTTTTTGTATCTGAATAGTGTCTTTCATATGATGTATATATTTCTTCTAATTTTTCGTTCATTACAACTATTTTTACAGTTGTTGAACCAACGTCCATTCCTATATGTACAACTTTATTCATATTTATCTCATTCCTTATCCTTAAACATTTTTTCAATTCTATATATGAAATATATCATAATTACTACTTTTTTTCAAGTTATTAAAACTCGATTTTATTATACTAAATTTTTGTGAACGAATTGTGAATTTTTTATTTACCCTATAGTCGCCTTTATTTATATAAAAAATCGCGAATTAGAAAAATTATTTTCCAATTCACGATTTTTTTGATCTAACTTTCGACTACTTTTCAGCAGTTTCAAAATAAATTTTTTACTAGACACACAAAAATCCACAAAAATTAATTGATATTTAATTAAATTTTTTTTATTTTCCACATATACAAGTGCTCTTTGCTTACTAAATTTCCTTTTTTCAATATATATGTAGCTGGAAGGCCATTTGAAACAATTTCTGCTTCTTCCTCAGTAAGACATAATCTTGGGTTATACCGTGTACCATTGAAATATTCATTCATCTGTCGAAGTGCTTTTTCTGTTCTTTTATTCATCTTTTTTACCTCCTGCTATACAGTTCAATGTTCATTCTAGTGGCAGTACAACTAACTTCAATGTGTATCTTTGTGTTTTCAGTCTGAAAAAAAATATAACATTTATAACATTTATTATATAATACTTTTCTTTCAATGTCAAATTTTATAAATGTAAAACTCTTGACTTAATTTCTTTAGTTTTACCAACATTCCAGAAATTCTCTCCAAGATATCCACAAGTACGACGAACAACATTCATTTTAGAATGATCTTTATTACCACATTGTGGACATTCCCACTCATTTTGATCATTTATAATCATTTCTCCATCATATCCACAAACTTGACAATAATCTGATTTAGTATTAAATTCTGCATATTGAATATTATCATATATAAACTTAACAACTTCTTCAAGTGCTTGTAGATTATTTTTCATATTAGGAACTTCCACATAAGATATTGCTCCACCCTGTGACATAGGTTGGAATTCACTTTCAAATTTAAGTTTACTAAATGCATCAATTTTTTCTCTAACATCAATATGATATGAATTTGTATAATATCCTTTATCTGTAACATCAGGAATATCCCCATATTTTTCTTTATCTATACGTGCAAATCTATAGCATAAACTTTCTGCAGGAGTTCCATATAGTGCAAATCCAATATTTGTTTCTTTTTTCCATTTTTGCACTGTTTCATTTAAATGCTTCATAACTTTTATTGCAAAATCATGACCTTCTTTTGTTGTATGAGAAACACCTTTCATTATTTTTGTAAGTTCATATATTCCTATATACCCTAATGATATACTTGAATATCCTCCATATAAATATTTATCAATTTTTTCACCTTTTTTCAAACGTGCTATTGCACCATTTTGCCAGTGAACAGGTGATATATCAGATTTTGTTCCTAGTAATGCATAATGTCTGCACATTAGAGCCTCTTTACATAGCTCTAGTCTTACATCAAATTCTTTCCAGAATTTTTCTTCATCACCACCAACAGCAAGTCCTATTTGTGGTAAGTTGATACTTACAACACCTTGATTAAATCTTCCTTCAAATTTATAATTTCCATTTTCGTCTTTCCAAGGTGCTAAAAAGCTTCTACATCCCATTGGGCTAAATACATTTCCTTCATAATTTTCTTTCATCTTTTTAGCTGATATATAGTCAGGATACATTCTCTTTGCTGAACATTTTACTGCTAATTTTGTTAAATAATCATATTTTCCACCTTTTAGACAGTTATGTTCATCTAATACATATATTAGTTTTGGGAATGCTGGTGTTACATATACACCTACTTCATTTTTTATTCCTTGAATTCTTTGTTTTAAAATTTCTTCTATTATCATCGCATTTTCTTCAATGTATTCATCATCTGGCTCTAAGTGTAAAAATAATGTTACAAATGGTGATTGTCCATTAGTTGTCATTAATGTATTTATTTGATATTGAATTGTTTGTACACCTGCTGCTAATTCTTCTTTTACTCTATCTTTTACTAATTCTTCTATCGTTTGTTTTGGCAATTTTCCGCCATATTTTTCTGTTATTCTCTTTTGGAATTTATCATGACTTCTTCTTAAATATTTTCCTAAATGTTTCATATCTACAGATTGTCCACCATATTGATTACTTGCGACTGATGCTATTATTTGTGTTGTTACAGTACATGCTACTTGGAAGCTTTTTGGACTTTCTATCATTTTTCCATTCATTGCTGTTCCATTGTCTAACATATCTCCAATATTTATTAAACAACAATTAAATATTGGTTGTACAAAATAATCCATGTCGTGAAAATGTAAAATTCCTTCTTCATGTGCCTTTGTTATTTTTTCTGGTAGTAAAATTCTTCTTGTTAAATCTCTTGAAACTTCTCCTGCTATATAATCTCTTTGTGTTGATGCAAGTACTGTATTTTTATTTGAATTTTCTTCTGCCAATTCTTTATTTTCATTTCTTATTAGTCCCAATATTGATTCATCTGTTGTATTTGATTTCCTTACTAATGCTCTTGTATATCTATAAACTATATATTTTTTAGCTAATTCATATTTATCTAATTCCATTAATTTTTCTTCAATTACATCTTGGATATCTTCAACTAGCATTCTTTTTTTACCTAATTCTTCTATATATGCTATAATTTCATTTATTTCACTTTTTGTTGCTTTTTCTCTTCCTCTTACTTCTTTATTAGCTTTTTCGATTGCAAGTTGAATTTTATCTCTATCAAATTCAATTGTTCTTCCGTCTCTTTTTATAACTTTCATCTTACCCCATTCCTTTCTACAATGCAAACCTTTGAGTAGAGCTATTTTGCGTATTTTTTTAATCTCTTGTGTTTGTTTTGTATGTACTTATTATACATTTATTTTCTAAAAAAACTGTTGCAAAAGCAACAAAAATGAAATATAATTATTTCAAAATTCCATAATTTTTAGTATAATAATTATGTCGAATTTTGTACCTTTTGTGGCACACGATTTTGATAATTTAGAGGTGATTTTTATGGATACTAATTTTGATAAAAAAATTTTTATAAATAATTTCGTTAATAATTGTAATAAAATTCAAATAAAAAAATTTGTCAAGGATGAAATTGTAACAACATATATAGAAAAACGTAATCAACTTTGTATAGTTTTATCAGGCGAAGTAGATTTGATAAGATATGATGTTAATGGTAATAAAACAATAATTAGTCATTTTGTTACTGATGATGTATTTGGAGAAGTTTTTTATCCAGCAAATACAAATAATGAGCTTTTTGCTGTTGCTCGTAAAAATTCTGAAGTATTATTTTATACATATGATTCTTTGCTTACTAAATGTAGGCGTAATTGTGATTTTCATAAAACTCTTACAAATAGTCTAAGTGAACTTTTTTTGAATAACATTATTGAATTAAATTTGCGTATCGAATTACTTACAAAAAGAAGTACCAGAAGTAAAATTCTTTCTTATTTTGATATTCTCTCAAAAGGTTCTCTAAGGAAAACTTTTACTTTACCATATTCTTATACAGATTTAGCAGATTTTTTAAGTGTTGATAGAAGCGCTATGATGAGAGAATTCAAGCTTTTAATAGATGATGGTTTTATACAGAAAAATGGTAGCAAAATTACTTTATTGTATTAATATTTGAGGTATAATTTTAAAAAAATTGCATATTAATTAAAAAAGACATTTTGGAGGTCTTGATATGCAAAAATTGAAATTTATTTGTTACATCTTAATAATTACTTTGATATTTTTACCTTTACCTTGTTCTGGTTTTTCGGAATATTATACATGGTCTGTCCTAGATCAATTGATACCTACATCAACAGCTCTAGTAGAAAGTAATAACATATCAGATAATAACTTTTTAAATTTAGAAGCTGAATCTGCTATTTTAATTGAGCAAAACAGTGGAAAAATTCTATATGAACATAATATTCATGAAAGACTACATCCTGCAAGTGTGACAAAAGTTATGAGTCTTTTGCTTATTATGGAGGCTCTAGACAGTGGAAAAATAACGCTTGATACCCAAATTCCATGTAGTAGTAACGCTGCAAGTATGGGTGGCTCTCAAATTTGGCTTGACACAACCGAAACATTGAGTGTAAATGATATGTTAAAAGCTATTGCTGTTGTAAGTGCAAATGATTGCGTAATGGCCCTTAGCGAGTATCTAGGTGGAACCGAAGAAGGTTTTGTCCAAATGATGAACAATAGAGCCAAGGAACTTGGAATGAATGATACAACATTTAAAAATTGCCATGGGCTTGATGAAGATGAACATTTAACTTCTGCACATGATATAGCATTAATGTCAAGGGAACTTTTAATGAATCATCCTTCTATTACTAATTATTCAACAATCTGGACAGATACATTACGAGATGGTAAATCTGCACTTTCAAATACCAATAAATTAGTACGAAATTATGCTGGTTGTACAGGTTTAAAAACAGGCTCTACCTCTCTTGCATTATTTAATCTTTCAGCATCTGCCACAAGAGATGGTTTATCACTAATTGCTGTTGTAATGAAAGCTCCTACCTCTGCTCTTCGTTTTAGTAATGCTACAAGTCTTTTAGATTATGGCTTCAGTAATTATTCGTATAAATGTTTTGGAAATCAAGGAGAAACTGTAAAACAAATTGCTGTAACAAAAGGGTTAGCTAAAACTGTAAATGCTGTTTATGAAACTTCTCCATCTTTTCTATTAAAAAAAGGTGAAGAATCAGGAATTACTTACGAAATTAATTTAAATGAATCTGTTCAAGCACCTATCTCTCAAGGTCAAATTCTTGGAACTATAAAATATTATTTAAATGGTTCTGAACTTGGAAGTGTTAATCTAGTTGCTGAAACCTCTGTTGATAAAATTCAATTGCTTAATATGACAAAACATATTGTTAATAACTGGTTTACTTTACTGCGTATTTAAAACAAAAATCTTACTATATGAATGGCATAGTTATAATTCACAGCCATTAAAAATATTATTTATATTTTTTCTCCAAAAGCTCTTGTTTTTTTTAGAATTATATGGTAAACTAATTTATAGTCATGTTTATTAAAAAAATAGGAGGTGTATTTAATCATGGCAAAATGTGAAATTTGTGAAAAAGCAGCAATTCATGGAAATAAATTAAGTATAACTCGTTCTCATATAAGTAAAAGATCTCCACGTACTTGGAAACCAAACTTAAGAACAGTAAAAGCTGATGTTGATGGAGAAATCAAAAAAATTCATGTATGTGCTAAATGTTTGAAAAACGGAAAAGTTAAAAGAGCATAAAAAAAACGCTTATTAAAAAGCGTTTTTTTTATATAAATTAATTATGCTTTGCACTCAATTTTATAATCTCATCCATATCATCATCTTCTGCCATTTTATTCTTACGTATTGCCCCACATTTTTTACATTTAAAAACAATAATATATCCTTTCTTAGAATTTGTTTCTAAACCTATTGGTTCTAGAATACCATGACATTCTTCTGCTCTATCTCCTGGATTTATGTCTAAATGCTTAGAATGCAAACAATATGGACAATGATTTCTACATGTATATCCTAATTTAGGAACCTTTTTCCCACAGTATTCGCATATAAATTCTTCATCTATTTTTGTAAATTTACTTTTTTCTAACATCTTACATCCTTTCTGTTCATGGGTGTCCCTACTGGTAACGTTTTTTACCAAACATGGGTGTCCCCACTGGTAAACTATCCCTTAAAATCTCCCCCTCCAAGAAATTCTTTTATCAAAGAATTAGATGGAACTAAATCTTTTGATATAGGTTCAAAATATCTCAATATCTCTAACAACCTTTGAGCTTCTGCATACTCTGGTTCATCATTAGTTATTTGTTCAAGTAAAGGAACTGCTTCATTTTTTAGTACTCCAAGCTCATATATTAAAGATGTATTAAAAATACTATCAGCTTGTTCTTGGAATGGGAATATATTTTTTTCCTCACCTTTATTTACATTATCCCAAGTTGCAATTGTATCTTTAGCTGAATATCCTCTGAATTGATTATCTCTTACCATTCTTCTAACTAATCTTGTATCTGTTGTAGATATTCTATTAAAAGCATCCATATTAAGAACTGTTAAAGCACTTATGTAGATTTTATATTTTTGATCTTGTGATATTTTCTCTGTTAATTTATCATTTAAACAGTGAATTCCTTCAATTACAAGTACATCATCTTTTTGCATTTTAACTTTATTTCCATTATATTTTTTCTTTCCTTCATGGAAATCAAATTCTGGCATTTCTATTTCTTCTCCATTTAATAATGCTAATAAATGTTTATTAAACAACTCTATATCTATTGCATCTATACTTTCAAAATCATATTCTCCCTTTTCATTTAACGGTGTTTGTTCTCTTTCTACAAAGTAATTATCTACTGATATTGTTACAGGTCTTAATCCATTTATTCTAAGTTGAATTCCTAATCTCTGTGCAAAAGTTGTTTTTCCTGAAGATGATGGACCTGCAATCAAAATCATTTTTACACCTTGTCTTGCTACAATTTTATCAGCAATTTGAGATATTTTTTTCTCATGTAATGCTTCTGATAATAATATTAAATATTTTATTTTATCTTCTTTTACTGCTTTATTTAATCTATAAACTGTTCCTACATTTAGCACTTTGTATATAGTTTCATATTCTTGTAATGCCCATAACAATTTCTTTGTTTCTTTAAATTCTGGCAAATTATTCACATCATTTGAAGTTGGATATCTAAGCAAAAATCCATTACTATATTTTTGTAAATCAAATAATTTTGCAACTCCTGTATGTGTTGCAATTATTTCATAAAAATAATTAAAATAATTGTCACAGTAATACATATTTATATCTTCTTTTTCTTCCAAATCAAATTGTAGTCTTCCTTTTGGAGTATTTGTTTCCTTATAAAATTTTTCTGCTTCTTCTCTTGTCATTGTTCTTTTTTCTATTTTTAAATTTCTATCAATTATTTCTTGCATTTTTGCTTTTACTTTTTCCATCATTTCCTCTGTTACGTCCATATTCTCTATGTCGCAATACATTGCATTTGACAATTGATAGTTTACAATTACATGTGCTTCTGGATATATATTCCAAAATGCTTTTCCCATAATATATGTCAATGTTCTTCTGTATATTTTCATTCCTTCTTTTGAATTTATTTGGATTAATTCTATCTTTCCATTTGTATCAACTAAATCATCTAAGTTTTTATATTCATTGTTGTACTTGGCTCCAACTACTGGGTATTCACTTTTTTCTATTTCTTCTTTCATTAATTCTGATATTTTTATTTTTTCTTTCATTTTTAATCTCTTCCCTTCTGTGTAATTCATGCTATAAATTCATTCTCAAATTATTATTACTTCGTATATAAATTAATTTTCAAACATACATATTTTACTATATCTGCTTTTTAAAAGCAATATCTTATTTAATACTTTGTCAATAATTTTTATAATAAATACTATGAAAATACAAGCAAACATAAAAAATGTTTACTTGTATTTATGCTTTTTACATTATTAATTTTCATAATTATTATTTATATTCATACAAGAACAATCATTCATGTAAAATTTTTTTTCAGTAAGTTTATCCTGAACTCCTCTTAACGCTTCTCCAAATCTTTGAAAATGAACTACTTCTCTTTCTCTAAGAAAACGAAGTGGATCAACAACGTCGGGATTATCTCTACATAAATCTATTAATTTTTCATAAGTTGCTCTTGCTTTTTGTTCTGCAGCTAAATCTTCTTGAAGATTTGCTATTGCATCACCTTTACATGCTAAACAATTTGCATTAAATGGCACTCCTGCTGCTGATTGAGGATATATATCTACTCCATGATCTGTATAATATGCTCCTAATCCTGCAGTCTCAATCTCTTCAATTGAAGCGTTTTTAGTTAATTGATGCACAATGGTTCCAACCATTTCTAAGTGAGCTAATTCTTCTGTACCTATATCATTTAAAATAGCTTTTGCTTTTTCATCCGGCATTCCAAATCTTTGAGACAAATATCTAAGAGAAGCTGCAAGTTCTCCATCTGGACCACCATACTGGCTGATTATAACTTTAGCAAGTCTTGGATCTGTGCATTTAATATTAATTGGGTATTCTAAAACTTTATTATACGTCCACATTAAACAATTCCTCCTTCCCAAGGCCATGGTTCCTCAAGCCATCTCCACTTATTGCAAGGGAATTGTATTGTTAAAGGACCATAAACTTTTTGATATTTATCAGTTAATTCTCTGTATTCTTTGCAATATTTTCTGTGTAAGCAAAGAGCTTTTTCGTCATCAGGATGTGTATCTAAATATAACCCCAATTCAATTATAGCAAAATTTAAACATTTAATTCTTTCTAACATCTCTGCTCTTGTTTGATTAAACTCATTACATTCACATTCTGATATATTCTTATTTTGCATGCAATTGCAATTTCTATTTTCTTCTTCTAACATTTATTGCACCCCTTTCCAATGGTATTTGTTGCCTCTAAGAATTCATTTACCCTCATAGATTGGCAAGGCATATATGGACTTACTAATTCAGGAAATATAGTACCCATTTTTAAACCAATACATGGCTTAAATGTCTTATCCATAAATTGCCATGGGACATAACTTTGTGCAAGCATTGGATTTTCCGGAAATACTCCTACTTCGTATTCTTCGTCAAATCCACATTCACATTGATCTTCATTATATTCTTCGTAATTGCATGGACATACATTCTCGCATTTATCTTCAATTACATTATTATTGCAATTTGAATTATTGTTCATGCAACAACATTTTTGATATCTACGCCTAAACATATTAATCCTCCTTCTTAAATTATATATTACATAATATGACAAAATCCTAAAATATGTGTTATTAAGAATTTTTTTAAAAAACTTTAAAATTTTTTAAAAAAGTGTTGACATTTCATTTCAAATAGGTTATACTAAGAACTGCGTTAAGCAATGGAACATGCTCCCATAGCTCAGTTGGTCAGAGCAACCGGCTCATAACCGGTGGGTCCTAGGTTCAAGTCCTAGTGGGAGCACCATTTTTTATTACATAATTTATTTGTAATAAAACTTTCGGACAGGTGGCCGAGTGGCTAAAGGCGGCAGACTGTAAATCTGTTCTCATATGAGTACGATGGTTCGAATCCATCCCTGTCCACCACCAAAAGAAGTATCTACATTAATATAGATACTTCTTTTTATTTCTTATTTTAAAAATGTCATTGGGATTATATTTTTCTCTTTTTTGTCTTTCCCATTCTTCTCTATCTTGATTTTCTTTTTCTATTATTCTAGCTTTTTGATAATCAGTTGCCAAATAATCTCTAAAAATGTTGGCAAGAATTGCCTTTGTTTCTTCTAATAGTTCCTGTTCTTCAAAAAGTTTTTCAGTATCAATTTCAAAATTATATGTTTTAAGTTGTTCTCCCTCAAACATATCCCTCATTTCTTTAGGTATTTTATTAACACTTTCTTTTGGGACATATTTTAAGATTTCAACTATTTCTTTATATGCTTTCGAATAATTATCTTCCTTCATTTGTACCTACCTGCCCCATTGTGATTATGTAAATCTAATTCTTGTAGATTGGTTCTTTCTTCAATTTTTCTATCAACTACACCTTTTGCTATATCTTTCATTCCTATATGAGCATCTATCGATTTTTTTTCAATTTGACTTGGCGTAATTATATATTCTGATATTAAATCATTACTTTTTATTTTCTCTTTAGCATACTCAATATATGAATCCAAAACATCAAAATTTACCTGTTCCTCTTCTGGTGTTATTTCTTTGTACTTATCATATAAATATGTTATTTATCAAACAAAACATCAAATATTTCATTATCGCTTAGGTTTATAAGATTATTTCCAAATACATTTTTTAAATATTCTTTTGCTAAATCAATTTGCTTTAAACTTATTTGTCCATATTTCTCATATTCATCAAGCAAACAAATTCCAGGCATTTTTTCAGCTAGCTCTGCCTCACCTACTTTTATTCTCATTAAAGCTGATTCAATTAAGAAATCTTGTACGTATTCCTGATCTCCAACTTTAAACAAAGTATAAAAGTGCTTAGCTTCGTTTTCACTAACTTCTTGTTTTTGCCCTTTCATATTTGTTCCAACTGATTTTGCTTCTATTCCAATATTGTTCAATATTTCAGCATATATCTCTGCCATACCTTTACATATTTGTGTCTTTGTCGATTTATCTGTATTACTTTTTAACATATTTTCTTTTCTTTTTACAGATAATTGTGTTTCTTGCTCATTATCTTCTTTCTGTGATGAATAATTATTGTCATAGTATATAATTTTTCCTAATTCAACATGAATAAATTTTGCAATATCAAGATCAGTTATGTTTGAATAATTTTTCATTTCTATTGCTTTATCAATTATCCTTTTTATTATATCTTCCATATAAATTAATTCCTTTTTTTATTTTAAAATACTTAATTTACTCCTTTTCTATTTGAAACCATAACGTCTATATAGTCTGCATATTCTCCATCTTTATTAGCATTAAGACTGGCATCTTTTACAATGTCAGTCAATCAATATTTTATATTTCATTATGTAGATTTATACAATCCCTGCTATTGCTGATTTCTTCCACAACAGTTTTGGTACTTTTTCCCACTTCCACATGTTCAAGTTTTCCTGATATTTATAGCATTATAAATATTATCTGTATTACTTGTATTTACTAGTGTTTCAGTTTTTGAAATATCAATATTATTTGTATTTATTGTACTTATTTTAGCCATCAATATTTTTTATTTGGCGACAAATTGGCGACATTGTCTACATCGTTATATCTATAATAATACTGTGATGAAATATTTCTTTGTAATGTTCTTACACTCCATGTTTGTCCTAATGCCTCATTTTCATACCATTCTCTTGCTTCTTTATCAAATACTTGTAATAATGTTCTATAATGACTCCAAGAAAGCAATCTATTAGATTTTGAACACAGTGTGTTCAAAATGTTTGGAAATGTTTTGTAAAAGTTTAAAAAATAATATAAATTCCTTGAGTCAAAACCTTTTCCATATTCTTCCTTCAATTCTTTTGATAGCTTTTTTATTATTTCTGTACCATAAATCTGCTCTACCTTCGCCTTTTAATTCTTCTTCGGCGATTCTATATCCAATTAGCCAATTTCTTTCTACTAATGCAATATTAACAGACTGAAATGCATAATCTCGTGCTGAATTAATTATTGAACAAATATCAGTTAAAACGTCATCAGTTTTAGAATACTTAATAATTGATGTATTATTTTTATCTATTTTTTCTAAATTCATTAATTTTATTCCTCCCTTTTTAATGTTTTTTCAAATTATGAATAACTTTATATGTTTTTTTATAATTCAATTGGTTCAACATCAATAACATCATTTAACTTTTCAGCATTAGAAGAATCTATATTGCATTGCTTAGAACCAACTTTAAATATTTTTCTAGTTGGTTGCATTTTAAACATATCTTGTGTAGTTGCACATATCCATTCTTCAGGTCTATATGGCTGATTTTTTAACCAATTATCTAAATAAAATCTTGCCATAGTCATATCAAAGTTAACCCATTGTTCTTCTTCAGGTAAATATACCATACTCCATGCATGACCTGTTGTTCCAATTCCTTCAATTCTTTTATGTTTTATACCTAAATCTCCACAAACTTTACTCTCGAAATTAACATATTCAGAACAAACTCCATCAATTAACATTCCATTTCTATATACTGGTTGATATCCTTTCCTACTTAATCCGTGCATATAACTATATTCTGGACTTTCATTTATTTTGATAAAACCATTTTTAGCAGGTTTGTACGGACTATAAATTATACTATAATAGTCATCAATACATCTTTCTTTATTTCGACTTGATAATGGTCTCCCTTCCACTTTTTCAAATATTTCATCTAATTTTGAGCTAGCCTCATTTTTTGATAAAATTCGACCTGTTCGAATTGATTCTTCTATCATTTCTTTTGTAATATGTGTTCCAGTTGTTCTCATTTCATCATTCAATTTTCCAATTTTTTCCATTATTTTATCATATACTTGAGCGCATTGAGAACTTGGAGAGTTAGTGTTATAGTCACTTAATTTCACTATTTGTAATTGATCATAATTATATGTTACATGCCATTTATAATATTCATATAATTTTTCTAATAATTGTCTAGTAGTTGCTCCATCTTTTTTTAATTCTCTTAAGCTTGATATAAATGCACTATAATCCATTTCTCTAGTTCTTTGATATGAATTATCTATATCTTCACAGCATCCTATTGCTTTAGGATCAAATTGTTTATGAGTTCCGTAAAATGCAATAATTTGGTCTTTTAAGTACCTTGATGAAGGAGTTTTCACAGAATTATGAATATATCTGTGACTAGAATCACTAACTACTATTCCTTCCATATCAATTCCATATCTTTTATTAGCTTCAATTGCATTTTTATATCTTTCATTAAGTGTTTGTCCTAATAATTTTCTTTGCTCAATTCCTACTTCTTTTGGAGTTGATACACTTCTAAATGACATATCATGCATTGGTGCAGGGATTTGCATATCTGATGTAATTCTATCTCCATTTATATCAAAGTTTCCTGCTTTTCTTGCTTCAAATTCTCCTACATAATAAGCAAATTGAATTTGTTTGTAAGCTTCTGAATCAAATTCTTTTCCAAATAGATTTTCATAATCTTGAATACCTATTGGATATTTTATTTTTCTTGTTGGAACAGGTATTGTTCCTGCTGCACCACCTATTAAAGCTCTATTTATTATTTCTGGATATGCTAATGCAAATCTTTGAGCAAATACACCAGATGCAGAATATCCACTTAAAAATATTTTATCTTGTACTTTTTTACCAGTTATTTTCTCAATTTGAGTTCTTGCATCATCAATACATTCTTTAACTTTTTCATGTATATGAAAATCCTTTACTGATTCTACTGACATTTGTTGTAAATCTGGTAATCCTTTTAAATCTGGTACAATTGGAACAACAAACGGAAAATCTGTTACAAAATCTGCATAATTTTTTTCAATTGGATTTCCTTTATCAGTCATAGCATGTTGTACATTTTCAACATATGAATTAGCTTGTTTTCCACCTGAATTATACATTTCTACAAACATTTCAGCATTATCTTTCATTCCTTCTGGAATACCTATAATATAAGATCCGTCTTGGGTTTGACATATATGTAAATCAATCTTTTTACCACTTCTATTTATAATAGTTTTATATTTCATAGTACCTACCTCCTATTTTTTATTTCTAATAAATGATTTCTTAATAATTTGACATTTTTTATTGCTTCCACATCTTCTAAAAAATTCTCATTATTTCTTCTCGTACAAAAATTTTCTAATTCAATAATTGCAGTATCAACATTATCTTTATTTACTTTATCTTCACAAACTTTCAAAGCAGTCTTAATATAACCACATATAGCACATGCAGTCATTGTTTTATATATTTTTTCATTTTCTGGAATTATAACTTTGCATAATGTATCTCCTCTGATTAACCATCTAAAAATATAATCGAATGTTGAAACACAAAAGCCTCCCATGTCTATTTGTTGTTCAGCATTAAAATTTATTTTTTTATCGGCTTCACATTCAAAAAATTTTCCTAACATAATTTCCTCCAACTTATTTATATTTCAAATTCAACAACTTCGCAATTTTCTAGTCCTTTAATTTTTTCTCTATCAACTAGATTTTCTAAAGGATACTTCATAAAATAACACTTTATAGGAATGGAGCTACTTCCATGAGTTACTATTAAAACATTTTCATCTTTATATTTTGTAGTTATTTCATCCAAACACTCATATATTCTTGCACATAAATCTTGTATAGTTTCCATATTAAAAATATCTATATTCTTCAAATAATTACACGCATCATCAATTTCATGATATTGGATTTTCTTTTCTTTTAACTCTACTTTAGTAATTCCTTCAAAATCTCCATAACATCTTTCCATTAACCTGTCATCTTCAACAATTTCAACATTAAATTGTTTATTAATTATTTCTGCTTAAATACATACAATGATTAGCTATCTCTTGATAGGCATTATATCAAAAAATTTACATTCTTACAACAAAACATCATTCATTTAAAAACCTTTTAGAGAGCTAATTATGCCAACCAGCTCTCTAATTCTAGTAAAATTTTATATTAATATTTAGATAGAAATTTTATATTCTATAATTTCTTCAATAACATCTAAATTTATAGCATTTTCATAAGAATCCGTTGCATTTTTTCTTGTTTCATCTGTGCTTGAAATATAATAATTTTCTGTAGTTTCTATATCTTTGCAGGTTTCATTGATAATATATTTGATTGATTTTCTACTATTTGATATTCCAAAATTTTTCCATACTGATTTTTCACTTCTTCTAAATGATAATACTTATAATCTTTACCATATAAAAGCCTTAATTCAATTTGTCTATTCTTAAAATTTACTAAAGCCTTCATAAGTGTTGGACTAATATGAATCTGTCTTTCTCCACTTTTAGTTTTTGTTGTGCCAATATACCATCTACCATTTTCATTCTTTTTCTTATCAAAAACAGAATGTCTAACATTTATAACTTTATTATCAAAATCACTACTATCTTCTATTTTAGGAAGTTTCAATGTTAAACTAGGATTATATCTTATAAATCCATAAACATCTGTTGCTTCTCTAAAAGTTCCTTTCATTACTTTTATTGTATTTATTTCTTCTGTTGTAAATATATGTGCCACATCTTTTGGTGGCTCATCATATTTGGGTAATTTTAAGTTTGCAGCTGAATTCACCTTAACATATTCATTATCTGTTGCATAATTAAATGAACATTTTAATACTTTTCTGATATTATTCAAAAAATTCTTGCTATATTCTTTTTCAATATATATCTTATTTAAAAAATCTTGAAGTGTTGTTTTTGTTATTTGAGATAGTTTATAAAAGCCTAAATTAGGTTTTAAATGCGTTTTAACTATATTACTATATGCTTCTATAGTGTGATACTTTAAATTTATTTTACAATGATTATCTATCCAATAATCCAAGAAGTCTGAATAGCTCATTTCGTTTGATACAAATTTCCTACCAGTATTTAAGTATTCATTATAAGCTATTGTTCCTTGTTTTAGTGCTTCTGCTTTTGTTTTAAAACCAGACTTGCTGATTCTTTTTCTTTTACCCTCAATTTTAGCAACATCAAAATTGTACTCATAAACATTTCCTCTCTTTCTTACATTTACCATTTTATTTTTACCTCCAATCTGCAAATAACGATTGAACGAAAAAAGACTGGCATCTTTTACAATGTCAGTCAATCAATATTTTATATTTCATTATGTAGATTTATACAATCCCTGCTATTACTGATTTCTTCCACAACAGTTCTTATATTTCTTGCCACTTCCACAAGGACAAGGATCATTACGTCCAACTTTAGGTCCTTCATTAACAACAGTTCTATTAACTTCAGACTTGATTTGTTCACCATTATCTAAACTATTAATAGCCTGTAAAGCCGCACCTGTAATTTTAGCCGTTTCCTCTCTTTTAACATCTTCTTGTTTACGTAGATTCATAAGAATTTTAACAACATCATGTTTAATATCAAGAACCATTTCTTCGAACATATCCATACCTTCAATTCTGTATTTAACAACAGGATCTTGTTGTCCATAAGCACGAAGTCCAATACCATCTTTTAGTTCATCCATTGCATCAATATGATCCATCCATTTTTGGTCAACAACTTTAAGCATAACAACTCTTTCAAGTTCTCTTAAATCTTCGTTTCCAATTTCAACTTCTTTTTCCTCATATTTAGCAATAGCCAATTTTTGCAATTTATCAATAATTTCATTAGCATTTTTAGAATTCTCTTTAATACGATCAAGCATTTCAATTCCAAATGTATTTCTAATATCAGTATCAAGAGCCTCTATGCTAACCTCTTCTTCTCCTGCAAAATATGTTACTACAACTTCTTCTGCAAGTGATTTTATCATATTTAATATATTATCTTTTAGATTTTCTCCGTCAAGAACTTCGCGTCTTTGTTTGTATATTATTTCTCTTTGAGCATTCATAACATCATCATATTTTAATACATTTTTTCTAATACTAAAGTTTCTTCCTTCAACTTTCTTTTGAGCTGATTCTACCGCATTACTAATCATTCTATTTTCAATAGGAACATCTTCATCCATTCCAATTGTATTATAAACTTTTGTAATCATGTCTCCACCAAAGATTTTCATCAAATCATCATCTAATCCTATATAGAACTTAGATTCACCTGGGTCACCTTGACGTCCACTACGTCCACGTAACTGGTTATCAATTCTTCTTGATTCGTGTCTTTCTGTTCCTATTATTTTTAAACCACCAGCTGCAATTACTTTTTCTTTTTCTTCTTTTATTTCATCATCATATTTCTTTTCTAGTTTTTGGAATTCCTCTCTTGCTCTTAAAATATCTTGTTCATCAGTTTCATAATATGTATTTGCTTCTTCTATTAAGTTTTCTGGAACTTTATTTTTCTTCATTTCTTGTTTTGCTAAATATTCACTATTTCCTCCAAGCATAATATCAGTACCACGACCTGCCATGTTTGTTGCAATTGTAACTGCACCAAATTTACCAGCTTGTGCAACTATCTCTGCTTCTTTCTCATGTGATTTAGCATTTAATACTTCATGTTTTATTCCTTCTTTTTTAAGAATTCTACTTAATTTTTCAGATTTTTCAATTGAAATTGTACCAACTAGTACTGGTTGTCCTTTTTCATGACTTTCTTTTATACTTTGTACTATTGCGTTAAATTTGGCATTTTCATTTTTATAAATAACGTCATTTTGATCTTTTCTAATCATTGGCTTATTTGTTGGAATTGAAATTACATCCAAATTATAAATTTCTTCGAATTCTGCTTCTTCTGTCATAGCAGTACCAGTCATACCTGATAATTTATCATACATTCTGAAATAGTTTTGGAATGTTATTGTTGCAAGAGTTTTTGATTCATCTGCAATTTTAACTCCTTCTTTAGCTTCTATTGCTTGATGTAATCCATTATTATATCTTCTTCCATACATAATACGTCCTGTAAATTCATCAACAATTAAAACTTCTCCATCTTTAACGATATAATCTATATCTTTTTTCATTACTCCATGTGCACGTAAAGCTTGATTTACATGGTGTACTAATGTTGAATTTTCTATATCATTAAAGTTCTCTAGTCTGAATGTTTCTTCTGCTTTTTTTATACCTTTTTGTGTTAATGATGCAGATTTAGCTTTTAAGTCTACAATGTAATCATATTTTTCATTATCTTCAGCTTGTTCTTCATCCTTAACATCTTCTTCAACTATTACTTTTGGTGTTAATCTTTTTACAAAATCATTTGCTTTTTTATATAAATCCGAAGATTGATTTGCTCTACCAGATATAATAAGTGGTGTTCTAGCTTCATCAATTAAAATACTATCAATCTCGTCCACTATTGCATAATTTAAACCTCTTTGTACTAATTGATTTTTATAAATTACCATATTATCTCTTAAGTAATCAAATCCAAATTCATTATTTGTTCCATATGTTATATCACAAGCGTATGCCTTTTGCTTTTCATCTGGTTTCATTCCTGCAATTACAAGACCAACTGAAAGACCTAAAAATTTATATAATTTTCCCATCCATTCACTATCTCTTTTAGCTAAGTAATCATTTACAGTTATTACATGAACACCTTCTCCTGTTAAAGCATTTAAATATACTGGAAGTGTTGCTACAAGAGTTTTTCCTTCACCAGTTTTCATCTCAGCAATTCTACCTTGATGTAAAATTATACCACCAATTAATTGAACATCAAAATGTCTTAGTCCTAATACTCTTTTTGATGCCTCTCTAACTACTGCAAATGCTTCTGGTAATATATCATCTAATGTTTTTCCTTCTTCTAATTGCTTTTTGAATTCTCCTGTTTTATTTTTTAATTGTTCATCTGTTAATTTTGATATTTCTTCTTCCAATCCATTTATTTTCTCTACTAATGGCATTACTCTTTTTACTTCTTTTTCACTATAACTTTTAAATATTTTGTTGAATATTCCCATTTATCTCATTTCCCTTCTTATCTCTTCGGATTTTTCTGTCTTTTATACTGCTATAATATATCACGCTTATTTGGAATTTTCAAGTGTTTTAATAAAATTTACCATTAGTTACACTCATTTTGTTACAATTCACCGTCCACAAAAAATATTATATATGTTGGGAGCTTTCTCAGGTGATTATATATATTTGAAATTTTGTCCGTTTGATTGGAGCGAAAAATAGAAAATCTTAAATAAAAAAATGAGGAATGCTCCCAACATATATAATATTTTTAATAGCTGTGAACTGTAACCAATTTTGGGTAAAGCAAAAGAAAAAGAGACTTAGTGAAATACACTAAGCCTCCATTCTTGTAGCTATAAAATCTTTGCAGCTACATAAGCCAGTTTACTTCTTACTGACTCTTCATCTTCAAGTGTCACTTGCCAACACATTGAGTTACCCTTCATCTTTTCTGAAAGATATACTAAACCATTATATCTTTCATTAAGTTCAGGATTGTCAATCTGAGTTGGGTCTCCTAAGAAAACAAATTTAGAACCCTCTCCTGCTCTGGTTACAATACTTTTAATTACTGCAGGCTCAATATTCTGTGCCTCATCAATAATAAAGAATGTATCTGTAATGCTTCGACCTCTTAAATGACCGATTAACTGAAGAACAATAACTCCCTGTTCTATCAGCATTCTCGCATTTTCTCTTGGAATATTTCTCTGATCATTCATTCCTCCCTTGTCATCGTCTGCATCACTACCTAATTGTCTCTTTCTAATTGGAGTTGATACATTTTCTTTCTTTTTAGAACGTTTTTTCCCGAGAAGAATTGTCAAGTTATCCATAATTCCACCAAGATAAGGATCGAATTTCTGCTCAAGAGCTCCTGGTAAGTATCCCAGGTTTTCTTCTCTTAAAGTCTCGATTGGCGTTGTTACCAAAATCTGAGAATAGACTTTGTCTCTTTCTATTGTCTGCTGTAATGCTGCTGCTAAAGAAACAATAGTCTTTCCAGTTCCTGCTCCTCCTTTAATGATAACAATTGGTGCTTCCTCTGCAGATGTCATAAGTGCTTCAAGTGCAAAGTGCTGTCCAAGTTTTTTTGCTCTGATATTATATGGATTGCATTCCGCAAATCTTAACGGTACAATCTTTTCTCCGTCATATCGAGCTAAAATTGGATGATTACATTCTTTGCTAGTAATACTTAAGAATAAATTTGTTATCCATTCAATTTCTTTAGACCTGAAAATATCTTTTGGCAAAATATATCCTTTAGCATTAAACTCTTCCATCTTTTTTGCACTTGTTTCGCATTTTACTCTTCCTCGATACTGTTCTTCTAAAGCAGGAAAAATTTCCTCCTTGAACGGCTGTGCCTTAACACCAACAGCTTCTGCCTTCATTCTAAAATTAGGATTCTTAGAAATGATGACAATTGTTGCCTTTTTGTCTCTGTTTTTCATACCGATAGCAATCTGAAGTTTTCTTCTATTAAAGCTTGAAACTTTTCCTACTTTATCAGGTATAGAAACATCTCTAAATCCCGCTTCAAATTTCAGAACAGAACCATTTTTCTGAATTACGCCTTCCTCTTTTAAAAGGTCTGCAATTCTGAAACTTGAAAAATAGTCCAACAGCTTTTTAGCAATTCTTCCTTTTTCTGAAAACTGATCTGCAACTTCCTGAAGAGCATCAGTTCCTTCTGGAAATGGAATAATTATTTTATTATCATTTCCAAACCGAAGTGTTGAGTCCTCACTTGATATCAGTGACTGAATTCCTAAGATAAAATTTTTCTTCGTTACCATAATGTCACTCCTTTTTTATAATGTCTTTAAACTTATGATATTCTTCATAAATTTCATTAAAAAGTTACATAATTATTTTAACACATTTTTCTACATAATTCAACAAATTTTACAAATTTTTCGAAAAATGCACATATATAGTGTTCAGTTTACAGCCATTAAAAACATTACCCATGTTGTAAGCCACTCTAAGTCATCATATATAATAAACTAAAATTCCTAACAAAATCAAACCATTCCCAATAATCTTTTTCTTAGTAATTTTTTCTCCAAGAATTCTATTACTTAAAATCATAACAAAAATATATCCCAAAGACTCTATAATCGGTTCATTTTTATATGGTACACCTTTTAATCCTAATATAACTAAAATAGTTGAAAGAACCATTAAACCATATCCGGTTATTACATATATATTTAAATATTCCTTTAATATTGAATTATAGGTTTTAGAAGCACTTTTCTTCAATATAATTTGAGATATAGAACTTACTAAAACTGCTAAAATTAATAAACAAACATATTTACTCATCTTCACTATTCACTATAATTGTACCTACAATTACAATTACTACTCCTATCACATTTTTTATTGTTATCGTTTCATTAAAAATTAATATTGCCCACACAATTGACCAAAGTAATCCCATTGCTTTATTAGCATATGCAACTGAAATATCAAACTTCTTTATCAATTGTTGCCACACAACTGCATACACAGCTAATATAAGCATTTCTAGCCCATAATACAATATAAATTTGAATGACATAAACTCTTGTCCTGATGCGAATTTAGCAAATACTGTTGATAATGTATATATTGCAATAACTATTTGTAGTATAAAAATTTCCTTTAACTTTGTTTTCTTTTTTACTTCATTTTCCATATAATCCCTCTTTTGTTATATTGCTAAAATATAATATCCATATCTTGTTGAACTATCAATTATCTTATGTGAATTTATTTCTTCTATTGGGCTCACATAATAAATACACTCTGGCTTTTCTTTTTGTATTTTTTCCAATTCTTCAACATCTTCTTTTGAAAAGATAAATTTAATAACTGCTTTTCTTGGCTTAACAATTTTAGTAAAATCTGGTGCATTTCCTAAAGCAACATCAATCACCATTTTTAAAAAATCATATCCTGTAGAAATTTGCACTAGGTCTGAACCAATACAATCCCCACCCATTCTTGCACCTATTTCTATAATTTTTATTTCTCCATTAGGTGTAATTTTGAACTCTACATGTGATGCACCATTTTCTATTTTCAAACTATTTAGACCTGCCAATACTTCTTTTTCTATTTTTTTCATTGTTTCTTCATCTAATCCCGCAGGTTGGATATGTCCTGTTTCTATAAAATGTGGTGCACCTGTTGTTTGCTTTCTAGTTACTGTAAGTAATGTATGCTTTCCTCTATAAGAAATACTTTCTGCACTAAATTCTTCACCTTCAATATATTCTTCTATAATTGCTTTTCTTTCAAAAGATACGTTTATAGCCTCTTCAACAGCCTTTTGCAACTCTTCAACATCTAAGTTCTCTATTTTAGTAATTGACCTACTTCCTGACCTATCTGTTGGTTTTACAATAATTGGCAAATTCATCTTGCTTATTTGTTCTAAAGTATTTGTATCAAATTTTGATGTTTCAATAAATTTAGGAACAGATACTTTATTGGCTTGAAAGGCTTGTCTCATTTTATATTTATTAGTAGATATTTGTGTACACTCTAAACTATTACCTGTAAGGCCTAATTTATCTGCTAAATAATTTACTGTTAATGTTGCCAAATCTGATGCAACTGAAATAACTGCATCTGGTTTTATTTTCTTACATTCTTCTAGAATTGAGTCTTTTTCTACTATACTTATTGGATAAAAGAAATCTGCAAATTTTGCTCCAACAGCCCCTTCTTTCCATGCAAATACATGTGTTTCATATCCCAATTCTTTTGCTTTTTTAATAAGTGGCATTTGAAAATTATTTGCACCTATAATAACTATTTTCTTCATAACAACTCTTCCTTCCAAACTTGCAATTAGTTCTTGTAAAATTTTTTAATTGCATCTATTACTTCATCTTGTTCTTTTCTTGTTAATCCATAATACATTGGTAATCTCACAAGTTTTTCACTTTCTGAAGTTGTATATTTATCTTCTCCAAAAAATCTTCCAAATCTCATTCCTGCAGGAGAAGTATGTAATGGAATATAATGAAAAACAGCTTGAATTCCTTTTGATTTTAAATACTCTATTAGCTTTGTTCTTTCTTCTAAATTTTTTGCCTTTATGTAAAACATATGTGCATTATGTTCGCTATATTCTGGTACATATTGTAATGTTATACATCCATCTTTTTCTAATTCTTTAAGTCCATCTTTGTAGTAATTCCATGAAGTTAATCTGTCATTATTTATCATTTCCGCTTTTTCAAGTTGAGGATATAAATATGCACAATTCAATTCACTTGGTAAATATGATGAACCATAATCAACCCAAGTATATTTATCGATCTCTCCTCTAAAGAACTTATTTCTGTTAGTTCCCTTTTCTCTGATAATTTCTGCTCTTTCTATTAGCTCTGGATCATTAATTACAATTGCTCCACCTTCACCCATACTATAATTTTTTGTTTCATGGAAACTGTAACATCCTAAATCTGCAATTGTACCTAAATACTTATCCTTGTATTTAGCCATAACACCTTGTGCAGAATCCTCTACTACTTTTAAATTGTGTTCTTTTGCAATTTTCATTATCCTGTCCATATCTGGTGAAATCCCCGCATAATGAACAACAACAATAGCTTTAGTTTTAGATGTTATAGCTTCTTCTATTTTATTTTCATCTATATTCATTGTTTTTGGATTTATATCAACAAAAACAATTTTTGCACCAACCATTACAAACGCATCTGCAGTTGATACAAATGTATATGATGGAAGTATTACTTCATCTCCTGGTTGTATATCTAACAAAATTGCAGCCATTTCTAATGCAGATGTACATGATGTTGTTAATAATATTTTTTGTGCATTAAACTTTTCTTCCATTAATTCACTACATTTTTTTGTAAATTCTCCATCTCCACAAATTTTTCTATTTTCTGTAACCTTCTTTATACAATTAATTGATTCATCCATATAAATTGGAACATTAAAACCTATCATATTTCATCTCTTCTTTCTATAACCTTTTATATACTGGCATTACATATGCAAATATTGCCTTAAATGATATTATTATTACAAGTGCTATCAACATGAAAATAATAATTTTTTTTATTTTTTCTGATTTAACAAATTTTTCTAATACAGTTTCTATTCCACTAACTAAGAAATATGTAAATGGTACTATAATTCCCATTATATATCTACCTTGTGGCTGGAAATCGCTTGTATAGGAATATATTATACTTAAAACAATTGGAATTATTATTGCAATTACAAATATGTAATTTAACAAATATTTATTTTTTTCTTCACATTTATAAAAAAATAATTCTTTAAACTTTAATATACATCCAATTCCTCCAATTAACCATATAAAAAAATATGAATAATATATTTTATTTGACATAGCTATCGATTGATAACCAAAAATTCCAATAAAGCTTTTTGCTACAATCTTTATCCAACAATTATCATCCAACATTTTCCAAAGACTTTCGCCCTTATTTTGAGGTGTTTCTCTAGTTGATGGTTTATAACCTTCCATTGCATATTTATCACCATATTCATTTTGGGTTCTAGTTCCCAATATATCGCCATCATATATTATTGCATTTCTAATAAACCACCATCCTGCCACTGCGAAAGTCACAAGTGAAACTATTATTGCTTTTTTGACTATATCTTTTACTTTCATCTTGTTTGATACTGTTGAAATCAAGCAAATTATTACACTACACAATATATATCCATATGCATTATAATATGTTAAAGCGCAAAATCCAATAGCTAGTCCTAATAACACACAATATTTTGTTTTCCAATTACTCTCCAATCCCAAAATCCATAAATAAATTATCATTGTAGTTGCCAGTATAGCAGTCGAATCATTATTTATATATGACGCCAAAAACGCTGTTATAGGTTGAAATGCAATTATCGCAATAAATAAATATTTATATTTTTCCTTATCTTTAAATAGTTTGTCTGCAATTTTTATTACAAAATATATTGCTAAAGTCATACTTATTGTACTAACAAGTCTTGCCGAAACAACTAAAGCAAATTGATTTGTTGTAAATATTGATGCTATTTTCATAAACATTGCACAAATCATATATGTAAGAATTGGTTGAAAGGCATATGAAATTCCCCACATTTGATTTCTTATGCTTTCATCCCTTCCATCTGGTATAGAATTATGTTTATAAATATATTTACATATATCCCATTTCATTCCTTCATCAGGGCATGAATTATATGGTTGTGAAACAGTCCAAATTAAATAATAACAAAATAATCCTAATAAAAATATAATTAATATTAATTGTTTGTGTTTTTTACATTTCTCCAATACTTCATCCATCATCATTATTTTTCAACCGTTTCACCTTTCTCTACTTTTTCTATTATATATGGTGGTCTTTTTCGTGCAGCATCAAAAGTTCTCCATAAATACTCTCCTAGAATTCCTATAGAAAGCATTGTAATTCCAAATCCAACTAACATAATTATTATAATTGACGCATATCCTTCAACATCAATAACACCTGTCATTCTTTTATATATAATAACAATTAGCCAGATTATTGCTATAAAAAAGCTAAAAAATCCAGCTGTTGTTATCAATTTAATTGGAAAATATGAAAAGCTCAATAATGAATCATATACTAATTTTACTTTTTTAGATAAAGTCCATTTTGACTTTCCTATTTCTCTTTTTTTTCGAACATATGGCACTGTCGCAGTCTCAAAACCAGCCCATAAAATTTGACTCATTAAAGATGTATTACATTCTTGCATTTTTACTAAAAAATCAATAACTTGTTTATCTATTAAAAAAGAATCAAACCCTCCTTTTGGCATATTATGCAATGCTAATTTTCTCATCAAAAAAGCATACAAATTAGAAAATGCCTTTTGTGTAACAGGTTCATCTCTATCAGCCCTTACAGCTAAAACAACCTTATTTCCTTCTTCGTACTTTTTCATCATATCTAATATCATTTCAGACGGTTCTTGCAAATCAGCTGCTTTTCTTACAGCGCAATCTCCTGTACATTGTGATAAACCTGCTAAAATTGCTGCATGTTCACCAAAGTTTCTTGATAACCTCATAATTTTTACATTTGAATCTATTTTAGCTAAATCTTGCATCACTTTATAAGAACCATCTTTTGAGCCATCATCAACTAATATCAATTCATATTCAGTTTCAATTGGCAACTTTGTAAATACCTTTTCTTTCAAATCAGCATACAATGGCAAAAGATTGTCATGATTGTAATATACTGGAACTACTATTGAAATTTTTTTCATTTTTATTTTCACCTTATTTCTATCTTTATTAACTTTTGATATTCTACCACAATGAATTAACTAGGTCAATAATATGAATAATTAATTAATAATTTTTATCACCTATTGTTACAATTTACAAACCATAGAAATATTTTAAAAAATCCCACTAGTAGGCACATAATCATTACTTGGAGGCATTACAAATGAATTATCAGGCTCAGTAGTTGCTTTCATCTCGGTCACATTAATAAAAGGAATCTGTTCATTATGATATTTTCCCATTTCAATAGTTCCCGTAATATCAACCCATGTACCATTAGCAAAATCATTAGCATTTTTATACTCACATAAAAATCCTACAACAACAGACTGAGTTTTACTTTCATTAATAAGCATATCTCTAGCAATAACAAATTGCTCATCTTTAAAATCTAGAACTCTATATATGTAACCTGTAAAATTAACCTTCATCCCAATATAAGAATCTGGATCATCATGTACAGCCTTTAATATGTTAGTATAATTATCTCCTTGAATTTCAGTTATATCTTTTGTAATTATTTTGTCTTTTACAACAAACTTTCCACTCGTAAAAAATATTTTATAAATACTTATACTAAAAACAATAAACATAAATAATGATAAAACCACAATTATAATCTTTAGTGCTATTCCTCCATTTATTTTAAAATTACATATAAACATAATAAGAGCCTCCACTTCACTTCAATATCTTTTTTATTAAGTTTATGTGTAAAATTAAAATTTATTCATGGGACAAAATGTACCCGGTACAAAATTGCCCGGGACAAAATGTACCGGGTACATTTTGTCCCTAATTTTCAATATTTCCCAAAACACTTTTTATAATTATCAAAACAATTGGTCCAACAAGCATCCCCATAACCCCCATTACTTTAAATCCAGTATACATAGCAATAAGAGTAAAAATAGGATGAATTCCAATTTTTCCACTAACAATTTTAGGCTCTAAAAACTGTCTGACAAGAGACATTATTATCCATAATATTAAAATTGAAACTCCTAATCTCAAATCTCCATTTAGTGCAGAAATAATTGCCCATGGAACCATAACTGAACCTGAGCCTAATATTGGTAATGCATCAACAAATCCTATTGCTAATGCAATTAATAATGGATATTTTACATTCATTCTAACAAATTTAAATATATATAATCCAATTACTGAAATCACAAATGATACTAGTATCAATATCATTTGTGCCTTTAAATATCCTCCAAGATTTCTAGTTATTTCTCTTATGTGTATTCCTATTTTTTGCACCCATTTTTTTGGCATATGCTGTTCCATAAAATCCAAAATATATATTCTATCTGTACATATAAAATATAAAGATAAAATTGTTATTACCATATATATACCTATCGTAGGAATTGATGTTATTATATCTATTAATTTTGTTAAAAAGCTTGTAAGCCATTTAGATACTTTCACTAACAATTCTTTTGACGTATCTTGCATTAAATTCAACACATTATTGGAAACACTTATTTTTGTTATACTCATTTTTCCTATTACATCTTGAATTTGAGTATATGCCTTATCTATATAAAGATTTAATGCTTGTAACAAATTTGTTGATTCTGAAACCAAAGTAATTGTTCCCCAAATTACACTTCCTATTATTATCGAAAATACTATTAAAAAAATTATTATAGAACTCATTTTTCGACTCATTTTTGTCTTTTTCATTAAATGTTTTATTGCAGGTTCAATCATCAACGATATTAAAAAAGCTATTAAAAACGGCATATAAAAAACTGATATTTTGACGCCTATGTATATTCCTATTATTATTATAACTATATTTAATACTTTTCTAATTACTTTATAAATGTAATTTAAATCCTCTGACATTTTTCCTCTTTTCTATGTAAATAATCAACTTTTTAATATTTTTGCAATTTCATAAATTTATAGAACAAAAGCGGACATTAATAGAATTTGTACTTATTAAAACATTTAAAGTCCGCGTATTTGTTCGTGTGCTAAATTTGCAAGGCAAATTTCTGTGCAATGTTTAAATTTTATATTCCTAATATTTATTGATTTATCAATTATTAGCAATTATTCTTAGTTTGTCCACCACATCCACATATATCTTCTACTGTATTACAAAAATGGTCTTCACCTGTTTCTTCATTATATTGTGCTAAGTCTCCAAGTGTTAGTATTCCTATTACTTTGTCATTATCTACAACAGGGATTCTTCTGATTTGATTTGAGGCCATTTTTTGTTCAGCATCCCATACATCATCATTTCCATTACAAGTACATACATTACATGTCATTATTTCACTTGCAGTTGTATTTTTTGCATCTTTATCACATGCTATAGTACGCAATATTATATCTCTGTCTGTAATCATTCCTACTATACAATTATTTTGATCACATACTGGAACACAACCTATATGATTTTTATTCATCAATTTAGCAATTTCGTTTACTTTTGTTTCTGGTTTTACACAGCAAACATCTCCACACATACAATCTTTTACTTTCATACCAACTTACTCCTTTTTTATTTTTTGAGAATTTTGTTTCTCTTTTATATTTTAGTCAAAATAAAAAAGATTATTCTTGTTTTAGAATAATCTTTAAAATTTATATATTTTCTTATTTTTTTATAACTATTACTGGAACTTCCATTTCTTCTTTTGTCAATCCACAATGTGTAGATTTTTTTACAGGTTTTCCATCTGCTAAAAATGTCTCTATTCTAATCATACTACTAGAAGTTGATAATGCAATATAGTTTCCAATAAAATCATCAACTTTAGGATGTTTTTTTCCAAATCCTAACATATTTTTTTGTAAAAATTCCTCTTTGGTCATTAGCCAAAACTCTTCTCCGAATATTTTATTGAATCTCTCTTCAAATACTTTTTTCATATCTTCCTTTACCCAAAACGCTACTGTTCTTGATTCTAATGATGCCGGTAATATTAAACATTCTTGGATTTCTGGATAATCTAATAAAGTATAAGATTTTTCTATATTTCTATGTCCATGGTCAGCAGAAATTATAACAATTGTATCTTCATCTAGCTCTTTGCTCATTTTTTCTATTTTTTGTTCTGTTTCTTTAATATATGTGCTTGCTTCTGTTGAATCTGTTCCAAATTTATGTAATAGTCCATCTGGATTATCACAATATGCTAAAATAAATTTTTCACCTGGATTTTTACATAACATTTCAATATTTGGAATTATTTCATCTATATTATCTGCTCTAATACTTCTTTTTGATCTCTTATCAGAATATGTTGGTGTTAATTCATATGCTTTAACATCTGGTGATGCTTTTTCAATTTGCTCGAATATTGGTGTATAGTTCACAATTTCTTTAAATACATCTATTTTTGCACCTTTAAAATTTTCTCCTTTATATGATTCTTTATGGCTTAACATATCTATAGTTCTTCCATATTCTTTAAAATATTGTGACCATGCTATCCAACCCGTTTCATATGGTGGTTTTCCAGCATAATATGTGGTTAATGCTGCTGTTGTTGTTGATGGATATACTGATGTTACACAATCTAATTCATTTTGTTTAAAATATCCATTTGGTGATATTGGTGTTAATATATGTTCTCCCATTCCATCTAATATTATGAATACTACATTTTTATATTTTTTTTGTAATTCATTGTCTAATTTTTCTAATGATTTGTGATTTGTTTCTACATTATAATATTTCAATATTGAAGTTATTGTATTTAGTATACAATGTTCATAATTTGGTAATACTAATTTATTCATACTCTTCTCCTTCCTAATATTGTATATTATAATATATTTATTCAATTTTTGCAAGAAAAAGAGCAATCCATTTGGATTGCCCTTTGCAGAAATGCTAGCTTAACGATTTTTTCGTTCTCTTCTTGAGAAGCCTTTGACAAAGTCTCTAGTTCTCTCAAAGATTCGGCCTGATTTTTCTCTTCTTAACATCTTGTTGAGATGAAAAAGTGTTGCATCAGTTATCTCATCAAACTCATACCACCTCCAGTTGTACTGATCTGGTGCAAGACCAAGCTCTTCAGCCATAACCTGACGTGGAAACTGCCTCTGAACATAAACTTCCGGATTCATGGCAATCATCAACTGTCCGTCAGTAGACTGCTGATAAGAAAAATAGTGAACATCACTGGCATCTGAAATGTTTTCACATTTCTTCATCTGTACCATCCTCTGATATTTTTCTTTCAGTTCAAAATCTACAACTACATGTGTATGAGCATGCACTATAGACTTTTTGTGAGATGTCTTACCGCTCGGACCGCTTCCGTGTTCCATAAAAGCTACAGATTTTCCATTGAATGCCTTCAGCAGAATTTCTTCTACATCTTTACATACCTCAAGGTATTCTGGCATCAATTCTTCCGGAAACTGTGCAACTGAAAGGATATGCTCCTTTGGAACAATCATAAGAAATCCCTGTTTCAGTGCCCCCAGTTCAGGTACTACATAGAAGCTTGGGCTTTCATAGATTATACAATCAACTGGTTTCTCAACAAACTGATTGTACTTCTCTAAGTTGGAAAATCCCTTATATTTTGCCATCTGACAGAATATGCATGGTTCTTCTTTCGTATCATAGATTACTCCTGTCCGATACTCTCCACACTCGAAGCCATTATTATGGCAAAAGTCTGTGAAGGCTTCAATGTCGCCAATAATCTCTTCCGGAACTTCAACCAGCTGATAACTGGTAATTGAAAGCTTTGCTACGCTCTCCTTAGAGAGCATTGGAGTTTTATTCCTGCTCCATACATCCTGAATCTGAGACAGTCTTTCTATAATCTCTATTGCCTCAAACCGTTCGAAAAAGTCCTTTCCTTTGTTAGTCTCTAATACAACTTTTTTTGTGCTAATCATATTGTTTTCCTCCTCTTTCTGCTTAAAAAAGTTTTATATAAATATTATAACATTTTTAACTTTTTATGTCAATTTTCTTTACATATTATTCAAAAGATGTTATTATTTTTCAAAGGAGTTTATTATGATAGATTTACACATGCATACAACTTATTCAGATGGCACTGAAAGTTGTACAACAGTTTTAAAAAGATGCCAAGAAAAAAATTTAAGTTATATTTCAATAACTGATCACAATACTGCATTAGCTTATGAAGAACTAGAAAAACTTAATTTAAAATCACTTTTCAATGGAAAAATCATTCCAGGAATTGAGCTTAACACAAAAGTCTTAAATATTCCAATTGAAATTTTGGGATATGGAATTGATTACCAAAAAATGAATGAACTTGTAAAAAATGTTTATATTCCAGCAGAAGAAAGAAATAAGATTGAGGTAAAAAGATTATATAACAAATGCGTAGAATCTGGTATTATACTTGACAAAAATTGTCTTGATAATTATAAACCAGAAATGTTTGCATCTGTATTTTTCCACAGTGAAATTACTAAACATGAAGAAAATAAAAAATTATTATCTCAAGAAGCCTGGGATTCAAGTAAAATTTTTTATAGACAATATATGTCTGACCCAAAAACAAAATTATATGTCGAAATGGATGATTTTGTACCAAATTTTGAAACAGCAAGCAATTTAGTTCGTCAGGCCGGTGGATTAGTTTTTATCCCACACATATTTGAATATAAAAAAAATGCTGAACCAATTTTAAAATATATTTTAGATAATTTTAATATAGATGGTATTGAATGTTATTATACAACGTTTACACAAGAACAACATGATAGACTTATGAAACTTTGTAATGAACGTAATTTATTTATTTCTGGTGGAAGTGATTTTCATGGAAAAATCAAACCAGATGTGGATATTGGTATAGGTTATGGTAATATGCAAATTCCTGATGACACCATCAATTCTTGGAAAAATAATGTCGAAATTTGGCAATGATATTGACATAATTTATATTATAATATATAATATTCATATTCACACATTAAACACTTCAACTTGTTTACAAGTTGAAACATTACCACACGGGAGGGATTTACATGAAGAAAAACACATTATGGGTTGTAGTAACTGGTCTTGATGGTTCAGGAAAAACAAGTCTTGTAGATAACTTAGCAGGCTGGTTTTCAAACGAGAAAAATCTTAAAGTTATGCGGGACAGATTCCCACATGACAGGTATCTTGTAAAAGACTTACTCAATAAGTCAAAAGACAGATACACTGACCGTTTGCTCTTTGCCTTAGACAACCGTCTTTTTGGTACAGAGTTACGTGAAATAATCAGTTCTTGCGAATATGATGTAGTCATTACACAGCGCGGATTTCTCGACAGTTTCGTTCACGGAGCAGTTCAGGGATTCTCATATTCATGGATTGGTGAGCTGAATCAGTTCTCAGATTTACCAAAGTGTGACATCATGATTCACATGGTATGCGAGGCTCGTACAGCATATTCAAGAATATGTGATGATCCTGATGCTGACAAATTCGAGTACCCTGCTTACATTGATAAACAGGAACGTGAAACACGTAAAGCCTATGCAGAAGTAGTTTCAGAAAATAATCTGGACCTTGAACACTTTAAAGACTCAAAGAATATCTACATTGACTCTACACAGATGTCAATCGAAGAAGTTTTTGAATTTGCAAAGAAGAAACTCGAAGAACTCAATCTCTTCTGAAGTGAAACAAAGGAACCTATATTAGGTTCCTTTATTATTTAACATAATGCATCAAACATTTTCTTATTCTATACTAATCGCTTGTAATAATTCCATTTATCCAAATCATTCATAACTTCTTTCTCAACATCTTCTAAATTCAAATCAGAAACTTCATCAATTACCCTATAAGCCAATTCTAAACTTAATATTTTAGTTTTCCCAGTTTTAAAAGTTGTAATCTCCTTCACTTTTTGTGGTAAATCAACATTATATTTTTCAACGATAGGTTTAGTTATTATATCATAATCATCAAAAATTTCAGGTTTCTTTAGTTCATCAAGATAATAATTATAAAATAAATAATCAGTAACAAGGTGTAAAAAATATCCTTGTTTAAAATCTGTATCTATTTTATTACTTTCCAAATATTTTTTTAAATTTGTGTATGCTGGTGATTTTCCATAATGTGTTTTTGATTTATCAGTAGTAAAATCTGGTTCTATTGATCCATTCATAAATTCTTGTGAAAATTCTCTATTATGTTTTCTTAAATATTCTTGTGCTGTTGCTAAATGTATCACATAACTTGGCATTCTCATTCCTCCTTACCTTATAAGATATAATTTATATATTGATTATCTTTATAATAGGTTTCAACAATAAATTTCATCCCCATTTTATCATACACATTATATTATGTCAATATTTTTATCATTCATGGGTGTCCCCACTGGTAAATTTTTTTACCATTCATGGGTGTCCCTATTGGTAACTTTTTAATACTCATATAAATCATATCCATCATCTAAAGAAGAAAAATACTCTCTATTATTATACAACTCCATATCTCCTCTTGGTTGTGGTCTCATAGGAGGTCTCATTGGTGGACGCATAGGTGGTCTCATTGGTGGACGAGGTGGTCTAGGTCCCATAGGAGGTCTGCCTGGAACTCCGGGTTTACCAATTAACTCTCTCAACAATAAAATAGTTATTAGATCTCTTAATGCATGATTATTAACAACCCTTTGTCTATTTTCGCTTTCTTCTATTTTTTTATTTGAAACAGTAACTGATTTTGACTCCTTAGCATCTTTACTCTCACTTCCCCTACTTTGTATTATTTCGTTATCTTCTACTGAATAATAAATTTCATCTGCCATTGTCTCTATTGTTTCTCTAGTAATTGGTCTGGTATTTTGTGAACAAGCCCTTTGCACCATTGGATATATAATTCTATATATATCTGGATAGCAATTTTCTAATTCTTGCATTTGTATATTGCTCATTGCTGTCGTAGGTTGATTAGACGCAATAGGTGACATTGTGTGTACAGCATAAGGATCATATCTTTCATAATTATCATAGCTCATATTATATGTATTTGGATAGCTATTCATTCCCTGGTAACCTAACACCCCTCTCATGTAATCTTCATATAACGAATCATTCATTTAAAATCATCCTTTCTTGAGGTTTAAAGCCCCTAAAATTAATAATACATTATATGTTTTTTATTCAATTTGGTTACTTAAACATTTTTAATGATACATTAAAAGAGTGAAAATACTTCCACTCTTAAAACTTCATAACCTCTTCTTTAAATTTATCTCCTCTGTCATACATATCTTTAAACATATCAAAACTCGTACTAGCAGGAGAAAATAGAACTACTTGCCCTGGTTCAGCAACTCGTTTAGCCAACTCTAGACTTTGTTTAAAAGTCTCGCACATATGTATATCTAAATGTTTATCTTGTTTTTCTAGTTCTTTTTTTACAACTTCATATATTTTGTTAGCTGTTTGACCAATCAAAATCAAACACTTAACTTTTTCTACTATAGGCTTTGCAATTGGTGTATAATCCAAATTTTTGTCAGCACCACCAGCAATTAAAACAATTTCTTTATTGTTAAATGCATTTAACGCTGAAATTCCTCTAGTTGGGGTTGTACTTGCAGAATCATTATACCACTCAACACCATCAATTATGCGTACTAATTCAAGTCTATGATGAACACCTGAAAATTCTTTTATTGTTTCAACTGCCTTATCGGTATCTACTAGACCTTTTGTCAAAGCTAATGCTGTACAAATATTTTGGAAATTGTGCAATCCTTTTAATTTTAAATCTTTTGTATCAACTATATGTCTTCTAATTCCATCTTCACATTCTTTTATAATGCCATCAGCATCAACAATAAAGCCATTCTCTAATTTTTGTTTACTGCTAAACATTATGACTTTTCCATAAGCCTCATCTTTGCAAGAATTAGTAATATCATTATCTGCATTTAAAACCAATATTCCATTTTTACTCTGATATTTAAATATATTTTTCTTTGCATCTATGTATTCTTGATAATCCTTATGTATATTTAAATGATTTGGTGTTATATTCGTAATTGCAGATATTTCCGGACTTATGTCCATCCCCATCAATTGAAAACTACTTAATTCAAGTACAATAATATCATCAGGTTTTATTTCATTTAATTTAGTGAACAATGGTATACCAATATTTCCGCCTAAATGCACGGTGTATCCGGCATCTTTTAAAATTTGATATGTTAATGTTGTTGTTGTTGTCTTTCCATCACTTCCAGTAATGCCAATCACTTTACAAGGTGCCATTTTTATAAGTTGTTCAATTTCTGTTGTAACTATTGCACCTCTGTTTTTTTCCTCTACAAGTTCTGGTTTAGTTGGCATACAGCTAGGTGATCTAAAAATCAAATCAAATCCTTTTAGATTTTTCAAATTTCCATTTCCAAGAAAATACTTAAAACCATACTTTTGTAATTTTTCTCTTATATCTTGATTTAATTTTTCCTCTTCTCTGTCATCAAATACTGTTACATCTGCATGTTTTTTGTATAAATATTCAATTAATGGAATATTGCTAACCCCAAGTCCTATAACAGCAATCTTTTGACTTTTCAAATTATTTTCAAAATATTCCAATTTTTCATTTTTATATTCCACTTTTAACCGTCTCCTTTATGTTTATCAATACCAGTTCAGCTGATTCTTTAGCATTTTTGCATCTTGTTACATCAATTATTTGAGTCTGTGGATATATCTTGTAATATCCACTTTTTTCTTGTAACTCATCTCTAGTTTGTATCATTTCTTTAACCTGCTCTTTTGGTATTTCTTTATTATATTGCATATATTTTCTATTTGTTCTTTCTTCTAGTGAAGCATCAATAAAAAAATGTCTGCTTACATCTGGATACATCTTTACAATATCTCTTGAAGATAATATAATATTATAGTTTTTTCTATATTCATCTATTAAATTTCTTCCAAATTCATATAATTTTGTATTATCTGCCACATTACTTACTTTTGAAACAGCTATTGATGCTTGTTTTGACTGTAAATCTTTTTCATCTATTTTTTTACCATTCATATAAATAACTGTTTCTCTATCTTCTAATCTAATTTCTATTCCTAGTTTTTTCATAATATCAAAAGCATCTACATTTTGTGTATTGTCGATTTTTGTCTGCATCATTCCATATACTATAGCTCTATATATTTCTCCACCATGTAATATTATTGAATTGTCTATATAATTTAGTAATTCTCTACATATAGACGTCTTTCCTGCTCCAACAGTTCCTTCTATTCCTATCACTATATTATCCATTTTACTATTCCTTTTCTCTATTTTAATTCCCAAACGTAATAATATCCTTGTTTACTTTTTACGATATTTAGTATATCACATTCTTATTTTAAAAACAATATTTTTTCTTTTTTAAAACATGATAGTAGTTACAGGTTAGTAATCTACTGAAAATTATGCTACTATAGCACAAAAAAACGACATTGATATCTAAGTGAACTTTTATATTCACTCTAAACATCAATATCGCTTTGTTTGTGTTCTATTTTAATTTTCAAATAAATTTAAGTAAATCTGTAAGCCGGGTTCTGTCATTTAAAATAGTCATTTATCTAGGACACATATCACTATGTGCCTCAAGCCACGCAATTCAGAAGGCGCCGAGCAAGCTTAATCTTCTACTTAGGTGTTGCTCCAAATGGGGTTTACACTGACCCAGCATGTCACCATGCCAGCGGTGAGCTCTTACCTCGCCTTTTCATCCTTACCTCTATATAAAAACAAAAGTGACATCGTCAACATTTATTTTTGTCTTTTTGTCAAATAAATTTTCATTTCATCGACCTATAACTAGAGGCGGTTATTTTCTGTTGCACTTTCCTTAAGGTCTCCCTCACTAGACGTTATCTAGCATCTTTGCTCTATGGAGCCCGGACTTTCCTCTCGTAATTCCTTTCGAAATTTACCAGCGACTATTTAATTTACTCTTTTGGTATTATAACATGTTTTAAATTAGTTGTAAAGGAAAATGGGACATTTTGTACCGGGTACATTTTTGCCCATTTTTTTGGGACATTTTGTACCGGGTACATTTTGTCCCATTAAATAACAATATATCTTTTAGGAGATTTCGTAAGTGGTTCGCAACCACCTTTAGTAATAAGAACCGTATCTTCAATTCTAACCCCAAATTGCCCAGCAACATAAATTCCAGGTTCATCTGTTACAACCATGTTCTCTCTCAATACACTTTCAGAATTAATACACAAAACAGGGCCTTCATGAATATCTAATCCAACACCATGACCTAAAGCATGAATCAAATCGTAATTATTCAATCTAAAATCATTATCAACCATTTTAGAAATTTGTTTAGTATTAGCATTGTCCTTCATATCTTGCAAAACTTGCTCTTGATTTTTCAATACCAAATCATACACTGGCTTAACTTCATCTGGCACTTTTCCAACAAAAATGGTTCTTGTCATATCTGAACAATATCCGTTTATTTTGCACCCCATATCAATTGTAATTACATCATTTTCTTGAATTCTTCTATCTGTTGGAACTGCATGAGGTTTTGATGAATTTTCTCCAGATGCAACTATTGTATCAAATGATAATCCTTCCGAATGTTTATAGTAAAAATAATCTATTTCTCTTGCAATCTGTTTTTCAGTCATTCCAGGTCTAATATAATTTACAATGTGATCAAAACAGTCATCTGTTACTTTACATGCTCTTCGAATATTTTCAATTTCTTCATCATCTTTTACCATTCTCTGTTTTTCAATCATATTTTCAGTTTCAACCAAACAATTTATTTTATATTTACGTATATATTCCTTATATTTCGCATATGTAACATAATTTTCTTCAAAACCAACATTCTCGCAAAACATAAAGAAATTTTCGTAATCATCCTTAGTTAGGCCTCTTGCATCATACACAACAATTTCGTCAAATAAAGTTAATGTATTATGCACATCTTCGATATATCTTCCATCAGTTATGAATAAATTTTCTTTTCTAGTTACTAATAATATTCCCTCTGCTTCAATATTAGTTAGATATTTTATATTTATTGGGTTTGAAACTATCATTCCTTGTAAATCTAGACTTAACAGTTGATTTCTTAACCATTGCATTTTTCGATTCATTTTTATTTACATCCTTTCTATCTCCTATAAATACCAAGTGTAAAAATTGTTCTCATCATACCAATTATTAATTCTGCTGGTAAAAACATACATATCAATGTAGAAATTACTATAAATGAGCCAAATGGTATGTATTCGTTTGATTTTTTGACTCTGAAAACTATCAAAATTATTCCAACAATTGCTCCTAATAAAAATGACATTACTGATATTATTACTATATTTGTAAGTCCAAAGTATAGTCCTAGAGCCGCTATAAATTTGACGTCTCCTAATCCCATTGCTTCCTTGCCATATATCATTCCACCTATTAACGCGATTATTGCAAATATTGCTCCACCAGCAAGCATTCCAAATAATAAGTCTATTGTTATTGCAACATTTGAAAATCCATACAAAAATGCAATTACAATTCCAACTTCAAAAATCGTTAAATTAAGCCTGTCTGGTATGATTTTATGTTTAAAATCTATAACAAATGCTGATAAAAGCATTGGCGTTAATAAAGCATATTTTATTAAATTAAAGTTTCCAATCAAACTGTTTTGTATTCCAAAACTATATACTAGACCCACATAAATTGCCGATGTTACAAGCATTATAATGTAATTAGGTCTAAATTGAATTTTTAATTCTCTAAATATATCTAATGAAAATACTTTTTTATTTTCTGGTAATCGTTTATTCATCCAATCTGAAAATTGACCAATCAATAGTCCTACTATTGCGGCAACTACGTAAAACCCTATGTGTGTATCATTTATATACATTTTCCTTTACTTGTGTACAGCTTGTGCCATACTCCCCTTCCTTTGTTATTTATTTCCTACCTTATATTTTTGTTCTTGTTTTTGAATATATCTTTTTTTTATTGCATTTTCAATTGGTCTTTTGATTAAGGTAATCCAAATATCCTTTTCTGCAATTGGTTCCACCAATATTGTAAACATATTACATCTATTTCCACCAACCACATCTGTAAAAATTTGATCACCCACCACACCAATATTTTCAGGTTCTTCATTTAAAACTTTCTGAACTTTTTTGAACCCTGTTTTTAATGGTTTTTTTGCAAAATAGATATATTCAACTTGAAGTTTTTTTGCGACCTCTTTTACTTTTTCATGTTTATTTGTATTTGATAATATATATAATTTTATTTTATTTTTCTTTAGATTTTCTGCCCATTCTATTGTATCTTGTGACAGATTTCTATCATAATCTATTAATGTATTATCCACATCTAAAATTAATGCATTTATTTTATTATTTTGTAAAAAATCTATTGTTATTTCTCTAACATTATTAAAGTGTGCATTTGGGTATAATATCATTTAAACCTCCCTTAATCAGCTGTGTTGAACTTGCTCTTTGATTTATCTTAACATGTGTCTATACAATTTTGCATTTATCTGCTTATATCTTAACAATCAATCGCAAATTTGTCAATATTAATAAAGTTCATTATACATTTTATAATTTCTCATTATTTTTCTAACATAGGTATTAGTCTCTTTGTATGGAACATTCTCAATATCTGATCCATCAGACTTTATTGTACCATTTTTAATCCATCTATCAACATTTCCGCTTCCAGCATTATATGCAGCAAGAGCTACCTCTATACTATCATATTTATTTAGCAATAATGCAATATATTGAGTTCCTAAATTAATATTAATATCTGGTTCTAAAATATTATCCTTTGTTAGCTTTATCTGGCTTCTATTAGCTAAATCCTGTGCAGTAGATTGCATCAACTGCATCAACCCCTTTGCATTCTGATGAGACACAGCTTTTTCATTAAAATTGCTTTCCGCCTTAATCAATGCATAAATTAGATTTTCATCAATATCATACTCCTCAGCATATTTACTTACATATTCTGAATAGTCTTTTTTATATAGTTTTTTTATCATTAGTTTATTAAAAACTGTTGGTGATAGCCCTAATAAGGTAACTGTTATAATAATCACCAAAATCTTAAATAGTATATTAACTTTTTTCTTCGATTTACAGGTTTTTCTTCTCAATCGTATCTCTCCTTAAAAGTAAAACGGGACAAAATGTACCCGGTACAAAATTGCCCGGGACAAAATGTACCGGGTACATTTTGTCCCTATTTGCAATCATACCAATTGCTTGCTTCAGAAACCTCGGCAATTAACGGCACATTTAGCTTGCATGCTCCCTCCATACATTGTTGTAAAATTTCTTTTACATCTTCTACTTCGTCTAATGTTGCTTCTATCATCATTTCATCATGAACTTGAAGCACGATTTTAGACTTCATATTTCTTGATTTTAGTTCTTTTAATACATTTATCATTGCTATTTTCATGATATCAGCAGCAGTTCCCTGAATTGGTGTGTTCATTGCTGCTCTGCTTCCAAACTGACGCACCATGTAATTACTTGACTTCAACTCAGGTATATATCTTCTTCTTTTAAATAATGTTTCAACATATCCATTTTCTTTCGCCTGTTCTACTACATTATCCATAAATTGTTTTATTCCTGAATATTGCTCTAAATATTGTTCAATATATTGTTTTGCTTTTTTTCTTGATATGTGTAATTGTTCTCCCAGTCCAAAGTCACTTATTCCATAGACAATACCGAAATTTACAGCCTTAGCATTACTTCTTTGTTCTTTTGTAACTTCATCTATTGGTGTATTAAATACTTTTGACGCAGCCTGTCTATGGATATCTTCTCCATTATTGAATGCCTGAACCATATGTTCATCATTTGATATATGTGCAAGTACTCTTAGTTCAACTTGCGAATAATCTGCATCTATATATAAACAACCATCTGCTGGTTTAAATACTTTTCGTAATTGTTTTCCAAGTTCAAATCTTGTTGGGATATTTTGAAGGTTTGGCTCTGTTGAGCTAATTCTTCCTGTTGCAGTTATTGTTTGATGAAAAAATGAGTGAATTCTCTTAGTCTTACTATTGATATATGGTTTCATTCCTTCTACATATGTTGAATTTAATTTCATTAATTGTCGATATTCCAATATTCTTTCTATAACAGGGTGCTCATTTCTTAATTTTTCTAGAACATCTACATCTGTCGAATATCCACTTTTGGTCTTTTTTACTACTGGTAACTTTAGTTTTTCAAATAAGATTTCTCCCAATTGTTTTGTTGAGTTTATATTGAATTCTTCTCCACAAAGTTCATATATTTCTTTTGTCAAGATTTCTAGTCTATCTTTTAGTGACTGTCCGAAACATTCTAATTCTTGTACATCCACATACATTCCATTCCATTGCATTTCTGCAAGAACCTCTACTGTTGGCATGTCTATGTTTTTAAATAAATCCATTGCGTCAATCTCTTCTAGTTTTTTCATTGTTACCTCTGCTAATTTGAATACTTCTTCTGCATATAAACAATTTTCAATTTTCTCATTTTGCTCTTTTTGATTATCTTTTTCGTTCACATCAAATAAAGAAGTCTGCTCATTTCCTTCTTCTTTTACACCTTGACTTTGCAAATATTCAGCATTATCTATTTCTAGATAATCTCTTGCGATTACATCTATTGTATATTTACTTGTTGGATTTAGTATATATGCTGCAATCTTTGCATCATATACTATGTTTTTCATTGTGATTCCTATTTGTTTTAGCAATATATAATCTTGTGCCAAGTCATATCCATATTTCTCGATTTTCTCATCTTCAAATATGCTTTTTAATTGCTCTTGAAAGCCTTCATGTGAAGCTATATAATATATTTTATTTTCAGAATATATACTTATTCCTGTTATTTCCTTTTTTATTATATTGTCAGAATTGCTACTTTCTTTAGTTTGTAAAAAATAATATAATTTTTCATGTATTTCTGGAAATTCTGATGTTTCTATAATCTCTAACTTCTCAGCTTTTGTTTCTTTTGATGCATTTTCAACAGAGCCATCTCTTAATTTGAATCGCTCTATATAACGATTAAATCTTAATTCTTCAAAAATCTCTAAAACTTTGGCATTATTCCATTCTTCTATTTTTAAATTCTCTAATGTATCTTCTATTGGAACATGTGTATCTATTTCTCCAAGTGTTCTTGAAAGTTCAGCCATTTGCTTGTTTGCTACTATATTTTCTTTTTGCTTTCCTTTTAAATCATCCTCTCCGGCTTCAATTTTATCATACAATTCTTTTACAGAATGATATCTTTGAATTAAAGAAATAGCTGTTTTAGGACCAATTCCTGGCACTCCAGGGATGTTATCAGAAGTATCCCCTTGTAATGCCTTAACCTCTATTAATTGCTCAGGCTCTAATCCATATTCCTCAAGAACTTTAGCCCTGTTGTAATCCTCAGTTTCTGTCTTTCCACCTTTAGTTCTTGGAATTCTAATAGTAATATGATCACTTGCAAGTTGAAAAGTATCCCTGTCTCCTGAAAGTATTGTTACATCAAGGCCTTGGTTCTCTCCATATTTTGCAAGAGTACCTAAAATGTCGTCACCCTCATATCCCTCTTTTTCCAATATGTCTATATTCATCGCTCTTAATACTTCTTTTATAATTGGCATTTGTTCTGCTAATTCGTCAGGCATTCCATGACGATTCGCTTTGTAACCTTCAAATAATTCTTTTCTTTTTAATCTTCCTTTTAAATCAAAAGCAACAGCAATATATTGTGGTTCTATGTCTTCTAAAATTTTGAATAAGATTGCTAAAAATCCATATACTGCATTTGTGTATTTTCCGTCCTTTGTTGTCAACATCTTACTTCCCATTATTCCGTAAAATGCTCTATTCATTATACTGTTTCCGTCAATTAAAACTAATTTACTCATTTAAGCCTCCTTGGTCAATTTTGTACCGGGTACATTTTTTCCCATTTTCTCTTGGGACATTTTGTACCGGGTACATTTTTTCCCCACCTTATAATGTAAAATGGTAAAGTCATCTGTGCAATACTCATTATTACTGTATAAAATGGTCCTGTTATATTATATAAAATTTCAAGTGGTGTTCCTGGAAAATTTTTTGAAATAAACATTAAATTACAATCGAATACTTCATTTATAATATATGCTAATACACATACAATTCCAACTAAACCAGCATAGTATCGTATGTCTGATGCATTTAATTCTATATAGTGTGTTATATTTATTAGTATTCCCAAATATACCATTGTTCCGTGATATAAAAAACTGTGCAAACTTACTATATGTAACATTGGATATGCAGGTAATGATGTTGTTGGCAATATCATAAATACAATTCCGCCTATTATTCCTCCTGTTGCTAGAAATACGTCGCCTACTCTTTTTAGTTTGCCTTTTGCAAATGAACTTAATAGACCTGCATATAATAACAAGCTACAATAATATAATGGTACATAATTATTGAGATTTCTTATTCCTCCTGTTGCTATTTTAAATGATATCATTACTACTTCAAGTACCCACATTGTTATTGTGCATCTTTTTATAATTTTTCCAACTTCTTCTTTTGTTTTATTCATTGTATTTTTTAATGCGATTGTTATCCATATTATTGTTATAAGTATTAATTCAAAATGCCCTTTTGTGAACATTCCACATGGTTCGAATTTTCCTGGTCTTGCAAATAACATCATTCTTATTTTCCTCTTTCTTTACTATCTATTTTTTCTCTGTTTTTTAATTCTTTTATTTCTTTCCTAATATATCATAGTACTAGTTTTTTTTCAATGATTTTAGGGAAAAAATGTACCGGGTACAAAATGTCCCAAGAGAAAATGGGAAAAAATGTACCCGGTACAAAATGTCCCACACCACAAAAAAGAACCGCTCCCAATTGAACGATTCTTTTATTATATATGTAATTATATTATTTACACTACACTATGTATTCATTACTAAGGACCTACAGGATTTGCTGTTGTATCTTCACCTTTACATAGACCAAAGTCTAATTCAATTCCTCCACCATGTGATGCATAGTTTACACAGTCAGGATCTTGTCCTTCTAGCCATACATACATTCTTAATCTTATTGTTTGGTTTTTTAAGATTTGGAATTCTGTTTTTTCTCCACTAGGAGATACTGGAGCAATAGCAGTGTCAACTGTGTTTACACTTATTAAGTTTGTAGCAGCAGCTGTTCCTGTTTCACTTGAATCTGTTTGAAGTGCAATTTGTTTTACTAATCCAGCATTTGTTGTTCCATCCCAATTATATAAATCATTATATGTTTTTCCAAGAGAATCTTTTGATAAAGCATATGTAGGTATTTTTTCTGTAGCTGTGAATTTACCTCCAGCAGGTGTTGCAAGATATTTAGCAGCTTCTCCTTCTTTCCATGTAATATTATTAAAGTTTGTTACTGTATTTGCAACGTGTGCATTTGAGTTTGGTTCCCAAATTGCAACATCTGTTATTCCTTTAGTTGCTCCTGTTGTTCCTGCTAAAACTGTAGTTTGATCAGCTGTTACACCTGCAGAACCATCATATAGAGCAAATGCAACTCTTGGTGTATTTTGTAAACCTGTAGTATCATCACCATCTGTTATAACAGCAACTTTTGAACCTTGTGCTAATTGAAGTGTTTCTTTTGCTGTTCCTTCAACTTCTTGATCTTTCAAACCTGAGTTTCTTAGGAATAAGTCAATTGCATAATATCCATTGAATTGTACATCTGATGAAGATTTTGTTGAACCAATACCTTCAGCTTGACTAACTCCTGATAGTTTCCATTTTAAATTTTCTTGTGTAGCTATACCTCTATAAAAAGGCATTTCTATAACCTTAGCTCCACTATCTCCAGTAGTAGCATTAATAGCTCCTTTACCATCTGTTGATGCAGGTATTAATTCTGTTGGTACAACGTTAGTTTCATTACCTTGATCATATGTTTTTTTCAATTGTTCAGGAGTATATTTACTAAAGTCAATTTCTTGTGACCATGCATTTGCATCTAGAGAAATTTCTAGACCTTCTGCTACCTTTACTGTTCCTGTTAAGTTAGAGATTGATACGGTTTTCTGTGTAGAGAACCATGCGTATGTTGATACTATCAACATTATTGCTGTAAATGCTACAAGCAATATTAAAGAATTTAATCTTCTTTTTGAATTCTTTTGTTTGTTTTGTTCCATTTTTTCTTTCTTCCTTCCTTTTCTTTTATTTTCTTTATATTTTTAAAATTTTATAAACATTTTTATCTTTTGTCTTACTCGACAATTGGATTTTGTGGAATATGTTCCTCGGTTAGAGTCATATGCATTTTTATTTCTCCACCAATCAAGTCATCTTTGCATTCTGGATCATCCCCCTCTACCCATATAACAACAGTGTATTTATCAATATCGCCTACTTTGAAGTTTTCTGATAATTCCAACATTACTGTATCTTCATTTTTGAATGCTACAGTACCTGGTTCAGGTTCTCCAGTTGTCTTGTTGTTTTTTGCATAAATTACTTTGTTGTCATTTTTGAAGACCATAACTCTGATTGCCTCATCTACATTTCTTACAATGTCATCAATTTTAATTGTAGTCCAATAATTTATTGTATCTTGTCCCATGTTTTCAGCATAAAACGTGTAAGCAATATAGTTTTTACCATTATGTGATCCTTCGCCTTCATTATTTATATTTTCTGGTAGCCAGTTGACTGATATGTCAGTAAAATATTCTATGTCCTGTGACTTTAAGAAGGTTCGAGTGTATTTGTTGGCTTGTTCCTCATATATCACCAAACCACTTTCTCTTCCGTATTCACTATCTAGTGTTACTGTAAAGTTTTCTCCTTTATAAAATATTGATAAAATAATATATAAATTTATTAAAAACAATATCATTACTACTAATAATGTTTTGAAAACTCTACTTCTTATTTTCTTTCTTTTTTCTTTTTTTGCTTTTTTGTCAATTTTCTGTTCTATCGTCGTTTTTTCGACTTTTTCTTCAAGTGTTCGTTCATTTTTTATTTCCTCATTTGCCATAATCTCACCTGGTTCTTCAAAAAATATTTTTATTCAACAATCTACTAACATTATACTTAGACTTTATATTTTTGTCAATGAATTTTTCTTTACATTTATATTACAAAACGTTCACATTTTTGTAATACAAATGTAATATTTCTATATTAGAACTTTCCTTAACCCCTATATATTATGCTGTTTTTGTAAAATATCTTTAAGAACCTCCCTTATCCTCTCTATTTATTGAACTTGTTATTTTTACATTTATTTCTAACGCTTTTTTTGAATCATTCTCTGCATTTTGATAAAATTTATATGCATTTTTTCCAAATACTGTATCAATAGTATCTTTTTGCAATTTTTCAGCATCAGTACTTCCTGCCTCAAATTCCCAGTTTACATTATATTTAAAAGTTGCTACAGCATTTGGAGTAGTATTATCATCAACATATTTACCTGACAAACTAGTTTTATCAAATGTATAACTTACATCAAATGGATATTGAGAATCATCAGAAAAAATGTGTGTTGTATTTCCTTCTGTGACAATAGACCCATTTGCTTTCAATTGTTCTAAAATTTCCTCACCAAATACTTTTACAGAAACTAATTCATACTTTATATTTGTTCCAGTTTTACCAATATTATATATATGAGCAACATCTTCTCTATTAGGCATTCCTGGATATAATTCGTCAATTGTAAAATTAGCCATTTGATCTAGGATCTCATTTTCATCTTCATTAACATAGTATGCAACGTCCCAAGATGTAACATCGGCCTCTAATGAGCTTAATTTTACATCTTTAGTGGAGCTCCACCATGCATAGGTATTTACTATTAATATTACAGAAAATAGTAAGACTAATCTAATTCTAGTTGCTATACTTTTTCTCTTAGCACGCCTGAACTCACGTAATATATTCATAAATCCTCCATTCTATCTTTTGAATCTTAAAAATTCTTCATTCATTTGTAAAAGTTACCTTTTTAATTTTCCTCATCATCTTCGTTAGTATCATCCTCAGTATTATCCTCGTCACTAACGTCCCCCTCATCATATTCCTCTTGTTCTTCGTCACTATCATCATATTCAGCTTGTTCATCGTCAACATCATTTTCAATATCATCATATATATTATCATTTCCTAAGAAACCATCATCTTGAACGTAATTATTTGCACTCAATTGTTGTACTTTAGTTCTTCCTTCAACTCTAAAAGATATAAAAACATTTAAAACAAGGATACTAATAATAACAAATAGTGAATATATATTAGTTGCTAATTTGTACAATACCGTCAATATACCTGATTTAAACTTAACAACACCATAGATTTGGCTTTCTTTAATTTGAGGATCTTCAACACTTGAACTATGCAAACCTTTTGCATGGAAGTTCAAATTGCCATTTTCATCTGTATCAATTGCAACAACCTCGTGCATTATTATTTTTCCACTGTACTCTCCATATGAGCCTAAGTACACAATGTCATCTCCGACCTTTATACTTTTAGGATCAACTTCTTTACTAATAACAACCTCTCCTACATCATATTCAGGCTCCATACTTCCAGTAATAACCCTAAATATCCTATAACCAGCTATTGATTTATTACTATTTGAAACCTTTTGTAATATAATTACAGCTGCTATAAGCACACATACTATAATCAATATTTGATATAATATCTTAGATACTATTTTTACTACTTTCTCCATACTTTTTCAACCTCTTTATTTTACCAGTCATGAGTGTCCCCGATGGTAACTATCCCTAATTTTCTTTATTTCATATTTTTTTCTTTTTATTTTTCTACTATTTTTTTGGTTATCCCTCAAACTAATCAAAACAAATAGTATTACTATAAACATTGCAATATTAATAAATCCTCTTGCATTTTGTATATAGTGAATAGCTTTTCCAATCTTCTTTATACTAAATAAAACCTTTCCATAAACATCTTGAACCTCAACAGGTTCTTGATCTCGTACTTCGTTGTTATCTCCTTTTGTTATAAATTTTATTTCTCCTTTTTCTTTTGTTACTGCATATATCCTATGTGATATTATCCTATCTCCCTGTTTAAACGTTATAATATCTTCTTTTTGTAATTCTTTTCCATTGCATTTTTTTACAACTACCAAATCATCTTTATAAAAAGTAGGTTCCATACTTTCAGAAACAATGTTGAACATATAAATTCCTAGAATATGTGTATTTTCTTCAAATGATAATATTAAATTAATTATAAAAAGAATCATTAATGCAATTAGTATTATATACTTAATTATCTTTTTTGTCATCTTTTTATTTTTAATTTTATTAGAAATTTTTTCTACATCATATTTCAATTCGAATCTCACCTTACATTTTACTTTTTAAGCATCTCTTTAACTGTAGTAATATATTCCAAATCTTCGACAGAAAACTTGCTCTTTTGAATATTATTATAATTAGTAATTATTTTTACTTTTCTAATCAAATCCTCAATACTATCTTCTTGAAAATTCTCTTTAGAAACCTGTAATCCAAATAACTTATATTTATCTTTAATGATAACAGCTAAATCCTTTGTATCACTTATTTTAACATAATTAATTACTGTAAAATTAGAAAAATTAATAAAATCTCTAATTTTTCCAACTAACTCTCCTATTTCCACATCAGTAATTTCTTCATTTTTCATAATCATAGATTTTGCCATAAATCCATAATAATTACTTGCAAATTTTAGAACATCAAATAATGATGATGTTTCATCAATATTTTGTATAATATTTTGTTTCAAAATTTCCTCATCTAACTCCATATATGCTTTTTTCAAATCTAAAATCAAATTGTTTCTTTGTAAAATTACTGCTGTATTTTTCTTATTACTTTCTGATTTTCTTTTAAAGAACAATACCTTTGTAGGCTTGTCTAATTTTTCGTTAATTTTGAATATTTCATCAGTTAATTTCTTGATATTTTCTTTCATTATTTCAAGCTCTGTTTTTTTAACCTTTTTATCCTTATTAGCTTCAACCTTTTTTAGTTCTTCATCTCTTAAAGCCAATACACCATCCACTAAAAATCTATATTCGCAATATTTTGAATACTCGCTCAAATTATTGTTCAATTTTTCTATATTTTCATTCATTTCAAGCTTTTCTTCTTCTGATAACTCAGAAATATCTTTAGAAGTTAGATCTAAATACATTCTCTTATAATTATCTTCTTTATAGTCATTGATATTTAAACTACCAGTATAAAATTTATCAAGAATAATTTTATTATCAATATCTTCTAATTTGTTTTTTTGTCTAATCAAATCTGATTTTTTATTTTCAAGTTGCTCCGCTGTTGCATTAAACTTGCTCATAATTTCTTCAGAGTTGTTCTGATAAAATTTATTTATTTCATTTTCATATTTATCATAAATATATTTAATATTTACATATAAATGTGAAACAACCTCTGAACATTTCCAATAGACTTTTTCAAAAGTATCTTTAATCTTTTCAGAATTAACCTGTCCATTTTGCGCTTCTTGTAATAGTACCTCCATGTATTCCTTTGAGTATTCACTTATATCAAAATCTTTAGCAGTTAGATTTATTCCAATATTCTCAAATTTTCTAACACATTCCATTAACTCTGTATTTAATCTCTCTAGATTACTTTTGTAATACCCATTTACATTATATGTGATCTTGTCAAGTCCCATTTTTTCATATGGAGAACATTTATCAATATTTTTTACTGCATCATTATATTTTAAAATTTCTGTATTAATATTGATAATTTCATCATTCTCATTAACGGCTGTAAGTTCATCAAATCTGCTTTTTATATCTTCTAAGAGCATTTCATTTACATATTCATACTTAGCTGTCATTTCTTGTATTGTTTCTAATAAAGTTTTTATCGCCTTAATTCCATTTCTCGGTAAAATATTAATTACATCTTTATCTGTATCAATTTGCTTTTCTATACTTTCTACTAATTCTTTCATGAATTTTCCTCCTCTAATTTCTTGACTGTGTCATATTCGCTATTTAAAAACTTTAAAAAACCTTCTACTTGTTTCTTTACTTCTAATAATTCTCTATTATCTAGTTTTGATGTTTTTATATTTTTTATTTCCATATAACTCACCTCCATTGGGACATTTTGTACCGGGTACATTTTTTCCCATTTTTTTAAGCTGTTGGCTCAATGTATTGTGAAAACTTAACTGTTGCTTTATATTTTAAAATTGTATGTAACCCATCTGCATTTTCGGATGTATCCTCTTCTCCTTTAAATTGTGTATCTTCAAGGTTGTTAAGTCCTGAAGCACTTGCATTATCAGTTGTATCTGCATTTGCATCATTCCATCTAAATAAAATTCTTATATTTCTCTTTTTCTCTCCATTGCTATCAACTTCTGTAGTAGGATCTATTACACCTTTTATTTCTTTAGTTTCAGTAACAGTTGAAGTTCCGTCAGCACCAATAACTTCGTATCCATAAATTTCGAAATCTTCTAGCGGCTTTTTATTTAATTGTTCAATATTGAACTCATACTCAAAAGTCAAATCTACAGCAGAATAATCTAATGCCATTTCAAAATAACCAGTTCTTCCAGGTACTAAAATATTATTATTCATATTTTCATCATCAACTAATATTGGTTGCATAACTTGGCTTAGCTCATTCATTTCATGAATGTTATAAGTATTAACATTTATCAGCCATCTTTTAATTCCTGTTTGATAAGTAGAATCAACTTTTTCATAATATTTTGCATATGTTCTTTGTATAGAAAAAATTGTAATTAATATTGATATAATACATAATATTTGTATTATTCTTAATCTAGTTTTTTCTTTCATTTGATAATCCTTTCGAATCTAATCTTTTTCTATTCTTTTTTCGTATTTATCATAACTACCTTTAAAAACCTTGAAAAATACATATATTGTTAAAGGTAATATTCCACAGAAATAAAAGATATATTTATTATTAAGCATTTTACAAATAAGTGTTAAAAAATACATTTTTGATTGTACTACACCATTTATTTGGTCACCATATACTATTGGATCCTCCAAATTATTAGCAATACCCTGTGTATGGAATGCAAGTTGTCCATCTATTTCTTCTATATCCTTAACCCTGTGAGTTATTAATATGCCTTTTGTTGCCCCTTCTTTTCCAAGATATGTTACATCATCACCAATTTTAATTTTCTTTGTGTCCCTTTCTTTTACAAGTATAACATCTCCAATTTGATATTTGGGAATCATACTTCCTGTCTGTACTCTAAATATTCTATACCCCAAAAATCCAATTTTATTATTGGTTACTTTTTGTGTAATAATTATTATAGATATTAATGCAATAACTATTGTTAATATTTTCATAAAAATATTCCATATAGTTTTTAGAACAACATTTTTATTATTTATACCGACTTTTTTTCTTTTTTCTTCATTAGTTTTTGTATTTTGCTCTGTATTTTCTATTTGCTCTATTTTCTCATTCTCTTCGTTTTTTCCTTGGTTTGCTTCCATTTACCTTAACCTCACTTCTTTTGCTTGCACCATATATTTGTCAATTCTTTCTTTAAATCTATCCTCTATAGGTTTTAAAGAAATTATTTTTCTAGTTTTCATAACAACAAGTTTATCCATAATCATCTGTTTTATTTCTCTATCAGTTAATTCTGGATTTAGCTCTATAATCTTCTCTATCATTGCATCAGTCAATTCTTTTCTTGTATTTTTATCTTCAATTGTACTTTTCTTTTGATTTTTTAATTGTTCTTGTATATTATTGCTTTTAAAAATCAAATGCATCAAATAGATATCCTCATCAACAAGAGTTTTTGCCATACCTTTTTCTTCATACTCTTTATTCATCTTTGTTGACTTATCTTTTATCTCCATCTGCTCACTTAAGTAGTTCCATAGCTTAACCGCATATTGGAAATTAACATTTTTTAATAAAACATTTGTCATTTTTAAAGGTGCTTTTACTAGTATAATTCTTTTAGAATCCAATATCTGGTAAAGTTCTGTTGATTTCAACATTTTTAAAGATTTTTTTATGTTTTGTATTCTTTCAGACGATTTATTAGATTTTTTTAAAGTAGTTGATGCCTCTGTTTCGTAGCTTAAATTTACTTTAACTTTTTCTTTCTTTAATTTGATTTCTGCTTGATAATCAGCTTTTTGAGTATCTTTTCCCTTATACTCATTTTCTTGATCTCTTTCACGAAGATACATGTAATCTTCTATTAATTTTATCAAACTATATAAAAATCTATTTTCATAATTAATAAAAGTTTCTTCTTTATAGGCATTAAGTATTTTTTTAGGAATTACCTCACCTGTTTTTTGATTATATCTATCAACAAAGTTAACATTTTTAGATAAGTGTTTTACACTCTCCACTGTTACCTTTTTAATCAATTCTATTTTTATAATTTCCTCTTCTGTAACAATATTTCTTATTCCTTTTATTAAAGCTTTTTCAATATATGGGATTGAAAACTCAATCATATCCATCCATTCGTCATTCCCAACAATTTGACTTCTACTAACATCCATCATTAATTTTGAATCCACTTTATTAAGAAACTCTTGAGATTTTCCTGCATCTAAATTTGCTAATTTGGTAATATTTAAGTCCATCTTTTCCTTTTCCCTCCACTATCAAAAGTGGGCAATTTTGTACCGGGTACATTTTGTCCCATTTTTTTGGGACATTTTGTACCGGGTACATTTTTACCCAATTTTTTTGGGACATTTTGTACCGGGTACATTTTGTCCCATTTTTTTGGGGACATTTTGTACCGGGTACATTTTGTCCCAACTAAGACATCTTCTTAAGTCTTAATAAAAATTCTGTACATTCAGCCATTTTGCCTTTACCGAAATTTTTATCTAAGAAATCAATATATCCATCAATTTCATCTCTAATTAAAGCTAAGTTCAATCCTTCAAATTTTCTTAAAACTTTTTTCGCCATGAAATAATCTACTGCTTCCGTTTCGTCTCCTCCACAAGCAACATATACTGGTACGAATTTTCTCATGTGTTTTACAATACGGTTACCAAATGCAACTCTAAAGTGTTTAATTGTGTAGTTATCCATGTCATCTATTTTCTTTAATGTTGCTGGTGAAATTGCATAGTCTGTAATTGCTTTTTCAAATAACCCATTTAAATATGAATAATTTACATCTATTGCATCAACATTATCAGGTTCAAATGCAACACCTTTTTCGTTGATATCTATAGGCATTGCTCTATCATATACTTTGTCTGTTACCATGAATGTTGAGTCATCATTGTTGATTGTTCCGATATACCAAGTATTTGGTGGAATTTGTAATTTTCCTCTAATTAATTTCTTTGGATCTGATGGCAATGAACTTTGTACAACTTCTATTTTCCAATCTTTTGTGCTGTGCATTTCTAGGATTGATAACATTTCTGCAAAGTAGTACTCAACACGCGCCAAGTTCATCTCGTCCAAGATTACTGTAAATATTTCGTCCATATATCCAGCTTCATATAGATAAGCCAAGAAGTCTGTCTCATTGAATTTTTTCGTAAATTCGTTTAGGTATCCAAATATATCTGTTCTATCTCTCCAAGAAGGTTGTACAGATGCAACACATGAAGGGTGTTTTACGAAATTCCCCCATGCCAATGATATAGATGTCTTACCTGTACCAGATATACCCTGTAGAATTACTAATTTTGTTGATGCTATTGCTGAAACGAATAATCTTATCATTTTCTCACTATAATATAATTTTAATTTGCTTGCAGCAAAGTTTCTAAACATATAACAAAATTCTGGTAATGTGAAAGAGTTGTGATAGTCTTTTTGTTTGTATTTTGCATATTCTTGATCGATTAATGTTAATTTAGAGAATCTGCTTTGTGTATTTGGATCAACCTGTTCTTCACTCTCTGCCCCATTTGCTCCACCAGCAATTGCAGTTCCTCCGCCATAAACTCTGGTTGACCCGCTAGCAACTGCACCATTAGCAACTCCTGTAGCAATTCCAACTCCAACTGCAGTTCCTCCACCTGTTGTTGTAATATTTCTTGTAGAAGCTGTAGCATTAAGCCCTGGATTAACACCTAATTCAGGTGCTTTCATTGACAATAATTTCATTTTTTCATCAACTAATTCTTCAACTTGTTCATTTAGGTTATCAATTTGGTTTAATAATTCTTCTTGATTGATTATTTTCTTTCTCCATCTTAAATGTTTCTTTAAGAAAAATATTATTATTCCAAGAATTGAACCAATAACAACAACCATACAAATTATAGCTAATCCTGTTAAAATCCATTCTGATTGTTGAAAATCGTTTGCATAATGTTTTACTATCTCATAATATGCTGAAAAATTAAATATGTTTGCTATTCCTTTTCCTAATCCTCCAAGTATTTCTCCAAATCCTGAAAAAAATTGGTTTAAAAATTCAAATAAAAATCTTCCGTATGTTTCCATTTTTCCCTCTCCTGTTTTTTATTTATAAACAACATTATTTAAAATTGTTTTATTTGTTTTTATCTCTTTATATAATGCAATATTCTTAGGTGCTATAATACATTTAAACATTTTTAGTTTTTCTACTTCCTCAAGGTTTTGTATCGAATCATCTAATGTAATTACGAAATTATAACCCTTTTTAGTGTATTCCAATACACTTTTTTGATTTTTCTTATAATCTGAATATGTAATATTCAAACTAATTTTTTCCTGTAAAGCTTGATTGCTTATTAATGATAATATTCCATCTAATTTCTGTTTTTTCTTAAATAATGAGCTTGTAAACTCTGATATATATGCATCTTTAAAATTACCATTTACTATATCTCTAATAGCTATAACACTTAACAAAATATATTCAATTTGTAGCTTATCTTCTGCGACTATACCTTCTGTATACACCTTGTCTATTACAGTATCACTATATTGAATTGGCATTTTAACATTATGTTCCAATTTGACAAAATACAAATCTTCTCTAATATCGCTATTTTCAAAATTTAGTGAAAACTCATCTGTTTCAAATTTGTCTAAAAATACATCTTTTTCAACCATATCACTTTTTATTTCTTGATACAATTTATCTATTGTTTGATCTGATACTTTTATTCCAAATGCATTATTAACTATTTCCATTATTTTTTCTATAATTTCTTTTAAGCTATCTATTGTTTTAAAATTCTCTACATTTCTTACATTGTCGAAAAATAATATATATGAAAATACTTCTTTTACCTTATTAATAAGATTTAATTTTTTTTGCTTTTCATCCAAGCTTTCAGCATCTTCCTCACATTTTCTCATTAAAACATCTTCTTTATATTCTAATTCATCAATTATTCTTAAATAAAATGCCCTTGCTGGTTTCTCTGTATTGCATATATTATAATATCTTGCATTTATATATGTCCTTAAATATTCACTAACTATCTCTTCATCATAAAAGCTAGCAAATATTATCTTCATATACTTTTTTATTTTCTTCTCTGTAAAATTCAAATATGTATCCATTATGTTCTTCATTTTTATCCCTCTTATTCTATTATTTGTTTTGCGTTCATATCTATTTTTATATATTCAAGCAAATCTGCATAATCCAAATTTTTATAATTTGATTTTGGAAAAGTTACTTTTAAAACATATGTATCAGTTCTTTCCGCATCCTGATTCAATCTAACCTTAGCTAATTTCATATTTTTATAATATGTTCCATCAGAATCTGTAATCAAAGTCTCATTTGTACTACAACTCGCTCCATTTTTTTGAATTGCATATTCTAAAGGTAAATTAGTAGTTGTTGTAAGACTAAGTTCATACTCTAAATCTGTTTCAGCTCTTTTTTTGATAGAATTATCATCTTCATTTACCTCAAAATTTGATACGGTGAATGTATAATCAAATGACGTATCTGATGGGTAAATATTCTTTATCAACATTCTTTGAGTATTATAACTTTCTCCAATTACCCAAAACGCAACATCTATATCTTTATCTGATGTAGCTGTTGTCTCATATCTTGCTAAGGTATTTCTTATCAAAATAATAGCAATAATTATTATAGCTATTAATAATAATATAAGTAAACTTTTTCGTAATTTCTTTTTATCAATCATCTTTATCACCTGTTTTCTTATCTTTTGCTGTTGATTTTTTTTCATCAAATTCTTCTGATACATCTACTTTTGATGCCATTTTTTTTAATTCTGAATCTGTCTTTTCTTTGTACGAAATCAATAATACAAAAAGAACAACAGTTATACATATAGGAATTATTACATTTTTATCTGAAAAAACCTTTTTCCATATTTCGACATTGTTAATAATATAAACAGCTTTTCCTATTACATCATCTTTTTTTATAGGATCATCTTCAGTATTATTATTATCACCTTTTGCAATTATGAAATCACCTTCAATTTGTTCAATTCTATGTGTTATAAACACATTTTCTTTTTTGTATGTTATAATATCTTTTTCCCTTATTTCATCACCTATTTTGATAATTACAATATCTCCTTTTTCCATAGTAGGAGACATACTTCCTGTTTCTGTGCTAAAAAGCGAATATCCAAAAATATTTAGATATTCCTTTTTTTGCACATTAAGTTGAACAAATCCCCATATCACAAACATTGCAATAATACTTAAAACTATAATTATTAAATTCACTATTATTTTTTCAAAAATTTTCAATATTTTATGATATTCCATTACTAATCGTTTCTCCTGTATATTGTTTTAAGTTTATTTCCAGTGGAACAGATAATTTTGCTGAATCTGTAGCACCAAGAGTAGAATCACTTTCATTATTTTCTTCTAGGTTAGACCATTCAAAATATAATTTAATATGGTTAATATATTTTTCATTTATTTTTCCTATCGGAATAACCGCTGTGTGTGATTCGGTTCCTGTATATACTGTTTCATTTGTAACTTCATCTGTTGAGCCATCTTTTTGGAAATAGTTTTCAACTTGAACTAAGCTCATTTTAGCCTCTGTAATTTCGCTTAATTTTATTTTTAAAGTATATAGAATAGATACATCTGTGTTAGTCGGATCAATTATTATTTCAAAACACGCTTGTCTACCTGGTGCAATCTTTCCATCCTTAACGCTATTAGAAGGCATATATTGAAGATTGTCCTCAGTCATCGTAAATGTTAAATTTTCTTCACCTGATGATATATCTACTCCATTTACTTTTATAGCCCAAACTCCAAGTAAGTTGGTATAATCACTTTGCAATTGTTCTTTATACAATGCATACATATTAGCAATTTGAAAAAAAGTTATAATTAACATTATTAATACTAAAATTGTTAATAATTTTTTCATTTATTCTTCCTCGCTATTTGCTTCTTTTTTATCACTTTCAATTTTTTTATTTACTGTCTTTGCAGTTCTCGCTTTGCTTGACGTTCCAGTTGCTTTAGTTGTATTCGCTTTAGTTGTACTTGCTTTTTTTGACGTTCCTGCTGTTTTTGTTGTATTTACCGTCTTTTTAGCGCTAGGCTTTTTAGCAGTATTACTCTTATGTTCACTTGTTCTCTCTGGAGCATCTGTATCATCTGAAGTTGCTGATGCTTTTCTAGCTTTTTTAACATCCATTCCATATTTAATTTCCATTGTCAAATCAAATACTTCTTGTAAAAATAATAGTAAAGATACAATTACTACACAGAATAAATATCCCCATTTAGATTCTAACAACGCTAATACATATCCCCATCCTTCAATAACTACAGCATCATTTGTTTTACCAACAAAGTATCCACTATCATAGCTTTCTGCATTATCAACAATATAATTTATATGACTTCCTTGTTGAATCTTATCATCTAATGTTCTCGTAATAAATTGATATTCTTGGCTATTAATTACTTTATACAAGAATATTTCATCACCTTTTTGGACATTTTTATCACTTGTATGTTTCACTAACAATACAGTTCCTTGTTTATACTCTGGTTCAAGAGAATCATCATTAACTATATAAACTGTATATCCTCCAATTTCGCTACAATTATATTCATTATATGATAACAACAAAACTGTAACTGTAATTGCAATTATAGAATATACTACAAGCAATATACCCCCTAGTACTTTTTTCATAATTTTTCTTCCTTTCACTCTTGTTTATTTCACATTTCATTTGATTATTGCATTTTTTCTAATTTTATACGTTGTGTAGCAGTCAAATCTCCTGAATAGATAACAGTAACTTCACACTGTTGTCCAACATCCAAATCTACACTTGTACCTGTTGGCATGCTTCCCAACACATTATCACTTGGTCCAACCAATATTGCTTTAAAGTTTTCTTCTTTAACTTTCTTTCCTGTTGTATTTGTTATTCTCATTGTTACCATAGTTTGATTATTATCTTTTAAATATTCCATAGAAATTTTTTGTACATCCATACCACTGTCTGTCTTTGTTTCTGGCAATTCAAATACTTGTTGTTTTTCTTCAGTACCAGTTCCTTGTTTTTCTTTATTATGTTTAACAATGTTAACTATAATAACAATTGCAAGAATAATTGCAATAACAGCTATTATCATTGTCATCAACATCTTTTTACCTTTTCTTACCTTTTTCATGTTTTTCCTCCTTTTTCTCTATTATAATTTATACCATAACTTTTTTTAAAAGTCTATACCTTTTTATAATAAATTTTTACCATAAAATCAACATTATGGAACTAAATTTTTTATGTTGATACATTAATAATCGGTCTAGAATCACCAGAAGGATATGAATAATCTTTTGTCATATCAACCTTATAAAACTTAATCCTTTTAGAAGACTCTTTATTCATATTAAAAACAACTTTATTTAAATATTGTGTTCCATTTATTGTCGTAGTTGTTCCACTCAACTTATTTATACATATATCATCATTTGTATCAATTCTTACAACATTAGGATCAAAAGTCAAAGTATATTGTAAAATAGAACTTTGTGCATTAACAAATTCAAGAACCGCATAATTTCTATTAGGTTCATCCTCTATTTTATAAGAATTTGACGTTTGTTCTTTGACCTTTAAAGAAAATTCACAAGAAATCTCTTTTTCATAAGGTTCTGTTGTTTTAGCCTTTACTGCAATAGAAACCGTCTCCCCTTTATTAACTTGAGTTACTGGCGTAACATATAAAACAACTTTACTAACATTATTCTCTACTCCATTAATTTTAGCATAAATAACTCCTGTTGTAGAAGTAGTTCCATCATTTGAATTAATTGCACATTTAATCTTGTCAGGATTTAAAGATTCGCAAGAAATCTCATAATTCAAATCATAGTCTAATCTAAGCAAAGTATTCGCATAACTATATAAATCAATGCTTATCTCATATACATCCATTCCACCCCAATCATCATAAGTGTATTTTTGATTATTTAAATTCAATAAATCACTCGTAAAGAAAAATTGCTTAGAAGTGAAATATGCCTCTCTCATATTATTGTATATATATCTACCAAATACTGATATTGCAATCATTAGTATTATTATAAATACAACTATAGCAACTCTGATTTTGTATACTTTCTTATGTTTTTTCATGTTATCTCCTTTTTTTGGGACATTTTGTACCGGGTACATTTTGTCCCGTTTTGTGTGGGACATTTTGTACCGGGTACATTTTGTCCCATTTTTTATGGGAAATTTTGTACCGGGTACATTTTGTCCCCTGGGCAATTTTGTACCCGGTACATTTTTTCCCTTTATGGTGTTACTACAAATGTTTTTGAAACTTCTTGTATTACAGTATTATCGTAGCAAGCCTTAAATACAAGTTTATACTCTCCAGTACCTATGTTTTCTTTAATAGCCTTTTTGAATTCTACTTCTTTTACAGGTATTACAGATTCATAAGTTTCTTTAGGCATTACTATATATTCAATATGTCCTTCTGGTGTCTCTAGTCCTTGATCCTCAGGTTTTTCCCAGTTTCCTTCTAAGTATTGACCTAAATCTACTAGCGTATATTGTGTTCCTGTATAGCTTCCTACTGTACTTCCAGTTCCAGAAGCATCTTCTGTCTCTGTATATGTTGGATTACGTTTGTATAACTCTACTCTGACATTAGTGTCATTTGTTGGTGAGCTTACTTTAACTGTTAGGTCTAATCCTCTATTTCCTTCCAAATTCATACCAGTTGTTTTATTTATTATTCTGCTGTCATTTGTACTTTCTACTCCGGCAAGTCCTAATAGTCTATTTATGAATGTTATGTTGAATTCTTTTACAACTGTTTTCTCTCCTTCATAATATAATCCATCATCTGATGCATAGAAGTATACTTTTACCTTGTATGTTCCAGCTGGCACACGATATTGACTTAATGATAAGTTGTAACTGTTCTTTATATTTGCCATTCCTTCTGATAGAGGAATTCTTATTACTCCATCATTTCCAGCTTCATATTTTATTGTTGAATCTCTTGCATCTGTTAATTGAAGATTTTGAACTTCAGGTGCTTTTACTCTTTCACCTACATCGTCTATTATCTCAATTCCTAAACCTACTTTCTTATCATAGTATTTTGTATCATGTATTCTTGTACTTTCTGTAGCATTTCCGCCATTAGCTTCTTCAACTGTACCACCGTTTCCAACAACTTTTTCTAATAATGTTGAATCAAGTGTGAATGGAATTGTTAAGTTTTCAAATACTGAGTATGTCTTTCCTTCATTACTGATTGATTCTTTCATTGTTGCATTATTATTATATAAGTTGTATGTTAGGTCTTTGTCTCCATTATCATATTTCAATCTTCCATCTGCACTTCTTAATTGTAGATATGTTTCTTGTGCTAATTTATTTGTATTTATATTAGAATTTTCTAAGTCTATTGATATATCGTACTTTTCTAATACATATCCGCTTCCATTTGTACCACTATGATAATAACTACTATTGTTATCTCTATAATCGCCTGTACCACTGAAGTCACTTACATTTGTACCTATGTTCTTGAAGTGTGATAATTTATACAAGTATCTTGTCTTTCCATCAACTGTTTCTGTAGCATCATATGCTGTGTTGCTTCCAATTTGATAATTGTATACTTTGTTTACACTATCTCCTTGTCCATAATCTCTCATTGTAATCTTTGTTCCAGCAGGTAATTGTACTGTTGATGATAATACTCTGTAATCACCAGTTTCATAAATTGTGTCTGTTAGACCATTTTTATATAATAGGTAACTTACATCAATACTACTATCTGTTGTGTAATTTAGATTTGTTTCTGTGCTGTCTGTAAATCTTGGTGTGTATTGTTCTTTAGGCTCTTCATATAATGATTGTAAACTTACAGATATTATTACTCTAAATACATTTCCTTCACTAGCATCATCTGCTGTTCTAGTTTTTCCAATCAATACAATGTTTACATTTCCTAAGTCTTTAGTCTCTGAAACATTTATTGAGTTATGTATCTTGAAGATTAATGATCCTGGGTTACTTGAGTTGTCTGATTTATATACTGTATTTCCATCAAATGAACCATTATTATCTGTATACATATTTGTTACTCCATTTTGTAACCAACCTGTTTTCTCACCTTCCATTGTTACTGCAAATGTATTATTTGCAGAATCTCCTGAAGCTATTGTTGGAATACTTGATGAATTAACTAAATTGATGTTCTCGTCAATTGCATTTGCGCTGACTCTATTTAATGTGTATATTGCTCCTTGACGATATTTGTAATCAAGTTTCAATTCTGCTGTTGAATATGTTGAATATGTTGATGCTATTAATGGTCCAACATCGTAATTTACTATGTCTTCTCCAATTATCCAATCATAATATGTTCCATAATCTGTTACTTCTATAACTTTTGGGAATACTGTAATATTGCTTGGGTCTGTATAATCTCCAACATTTGTATAGAATCCATCTACAGTTGTATCATGATTTGCTTTATGTCTTCCTTCTATATATGTACCATTTGCAAAGAAGTTTTCTTTAGCTCCACCTGTATAATTTGGTGCATAAATATCATATTCTTTTTCGAAGCTTGTACGGTTTATTCTGTACATTCCGAAGAATGCCATACCGCTTACATCTCCCCATATATCTTGGTTAGTCTTGTCACTTAATTCTCCTTCTTGTTTTGCAAAGATTAGGTTGATACCTTCAAATGTATATATTCTGTTATCAACATTTCTTGTAACTGTATTTCCAGAAATTGATATTGTTTCTTTAGTTTGATTTCCACTTGCATCTGTTAAGTAACTTTCAAATCCGCCTACCATGTTAAATCCTCTTCTTGTATATAATGTTGTGTTATCATGTAAAGCTAATCCCTTTGTTACTCTATTTAATGTATACAATGTATTTCTATAATAATTGTAATTATCTTGAGCACCAGATAACTCTAAATATGAGTTACCAATAGATACTTTTCCTGTTCTTTGGATTGATGTCATTCTATAAGAACTTCTTGATGTTCCAAAATTATTAAGTTTAATTGTTGAACCATCATTGTTTGTATTATTTGTTGAATAATTTGTTCCTTTTCCTGATCCAAAGATATTTTTGCTGAATGTAATTGGTGATCTTGTACTATTTGTCATAGTAATATGTGTATCACCTTCTACACTGTTCAAGCTATAATCTACACTTGTTGATGTACCACCACCATAAATATTTCCTCTGATGTTGATTTTTCCTGCTACTGGTGAATTATCACTTACAGCATCTACACCAATATTTATATTTGTTATTCCATGAACTACTGCTCCTTCTGCTCCACCAAATAAGTCTTTGTTTATCGTTCCTCCAGATATATTTATTGTTGTACTTCCTGAATTATCTGATTTTCCAATATCAGTTTTATATCCTCCACCATAAATTTTATTAGTTATTAATGATGTACCTCTGATGTTGATTATTGCATTTCGTGTAATTCCTTTATTCATGCTTCCGCCATATACGTTTTCTACTTTTCCACTGTCAATATTAACAGTTGCATTTGCTGTTGTTCCTCCGTTGCCAGTTCCGCCATAGCCTCCACCATAGATATTTTCTACATTTGCACCCTGTTGTGTAACCTTTGCATTTGTTGTTGAAGTTCCTAGACCTCCACCAAATACATTTGTTACTGTTCCGGATTTTAATACTACATTTGTATTTGCTGTTACTCTTGAATCCTTAGATCCACCATGTATTGTATCTATTGTTATACCATCAAGTGTTACATTAGCTGTTCCTACTTCTGCAGAATTACCTCCACCAAATACATTTGTTACTGTTCCAGATTTTAGCATTACATTTGATGTTCCAACTGTTCCGCCCAAATTTGGACCTCCATATATGCTTGTTACTGTTGCAGTTCCTCCATCACTAGAGCCAAGGTTTATATTTGAAGTTGTGGTTGTTCCACCATAGCCTCCACCATAAACATCAGTTACTGTTCCAGATTTCAAGTTAATATTTGCAGTTGTTACTGTTCCATTTCCATTTGTACCACCATATATTGTACTTACTGTCATTCCATTTAGATTAATATTTGCTTCTTCAGTTATTCCAGCTCCTTTTGAGCCTCCATATACTGTTGGTACTGTTTCACAACTATTTAAGTTGATTGTTGCTGTTGCAACTTTCTCAAATGTTCCTCCGCCATAAATTGTTCCTTCAACTTTTGCATTAGCACCTTCAATTGTAATATTTGTATTTTGTCTTGAGCCATCATTATTTTGTTGAGCTTGTGATGTTAATTCATTTCCACCGTATATATTATTTACAGATCCGCCTTTTATAACTATATTAGATTCTGTTCTAACTTGGTTCTGATAAGCTCCGCCATATATATCTCCTGAAATAGCTCCATTGTTGATTGTTATATTTGCTGAACCTGATGAACCACAATTATTACCTCCACCATATATATTTCCTGTTATTACTCCGGCATTTATTACCACATTTGTATTTCCAGTAATTGCACCATTATTTAGATTTATTGAATCTCCATTAATTGTTCCATTGCTTCCACCATAAATATTTCCATTTATATTAGCTGAAGCAGTATTTACTGTAATTGTTGTATTCCCTGTAATTCTTCCTTGACCAATTGTTGTTGCATTTGAACCTCCAAACACATTTCCTGTTATAGCAAAGTTTCCGCCAAGTTCAATGTTAGAATGTCCAACTGATGCATCATTTGAACCATGTCCAAATACATTTCCTGTTATATTACCACCGTAGAAATTCAAGATATTTTCATCTTGATCTGCTCCTGTAGTTGCCATTCTAGCTCCTGCATAAACATTTCCTGTAATATTTCCACCATACATCTCGAATCTTGTAGCACCATCTGTAAATCCATTCATAGATCTTAGATAAATGCTTGCATCTTCTGACGCCTTAGCAAATTTATTATGTCCAGTAAATGTTCCACTATAAATCTTTGTAATTGCATATGTTCTTGTATATGCATTTGCTGTATCTTGTGAACCAGAAGAATTATATGGATAACATCTATCTTCAAGTTCTCCCATCAATAATGAACCTGTAATTGTCAATTTATCATTTCTTGAAATTGCTGAATCTTTCATATTACCAATCAATACTTGATGTGAAACATATTTAGATTTAGTTGTTTGACCTCCTGCATTTAATGCACTTCCAATAACAATGTTGTTGTATCTACCAGCTTCCACTATAACTGAATGAATTCCAATTTCACCTATAGTAGATTCAGTTTTATAATTTCCGCCAACTACTGCACCAAATGTGTACTTATCATCTGGTGTTGAAATTCTTCTTCCAAGAGTTACATCACCATAGTTTGTAATTAACATATTTGTATAAGTTTCATTTGCTAAGTAATCACTTCCATCATTTACTGTTGTAGAATTTGAATATAATTTGATATTATCAAATTTAATATCTCCATCTACTTCTAAGTTAGAAGAAATCTTCAACTCTGCTCCACTAGCCTTATAATCAACACCTGCATATAAACTTGTAATTGTTGCATTTCCAGTTAATTTTGTACTATCTTTCCATTCAACTTTATCCATAATTACTATTATGTTAGTTGATGCTGTTCCGTTAGTGTTTAATTTACCATATGCTGTTTGTAAATCTTTAACTGGTGTAGTAGGAGAAAGTCCGTCTGCACTATTATTTCCGTTTCCATTTGATACAAATATTACTTTTGCATTTTGCCATACAGCTTTTAGATGTACCATGTCATCAGCAGATTTAGCAGTATCAGGAATTTCATCATATAATCCATATATTGTAGCCTTTGTTTCATCAAATGTGCTACCTTCTGATGTAGCTAATTTATTACCATCTTTATCTATAATAAATCCATTTTCATTTGCCAATGCCCATCCTTTAAAGCTATATGCTGACTGAGTTCCACCTGCATAACTAAATGGTTCTGCAAATAGTGTATTTTTGCCATCATCATATATTTCACCAACTGTGCTTGGTCTAAATGTTGTAGCTTCTGCATTTGTTCCTGTTGTATTTACACTCATCAATTCATGAACATAAGCTTCATGTGTTGTCTCGAAATCAGGACTTGCATGATATGTTACCTTTTGATAATTATCTGTATTAGAAGAAATTATTGATTTAGAGAATGTAATTGTTGTTGTTGCACTTTCGTTGTTAAATTCATCTATCAATGTCTTATCTTTAAATACTAATGAATATGTTCCTGTTTCTGTCATTCCACTTACATCAATCTTATATGATTTTGATTTTTCAGTTTCATCTTGTCCTTGATAATTTATTGTAATTCCAACTGAATCTGAAATATTAACTCCATCTCTATAAACTGAAACATCACCATCTTGTAATCCGCTCTTTGTTAAATCTAAGAATTTATCTTGTCCTTTAACATTAAAGCTTACCTTTCCATCTGACTCGAATTGAGATGTATCTGTACTTAAATATCTCCAAACAGGTTTCTTGTTATCTAATCCTACAATTATGTCTGTTGCATCATTGTAATGACCATCTAGATCTCCAATCTTTCCTGCAGGTATGCTAATCTTCATCTTGTATTCTTCTTCAAAGTCATCTAATCTAATTACAAAGTTGTATCCATAATCTGTTTTAACAGAATTAATTGACACTGGTAAATTTGTAACCTGTACATATTCACCGTTTAGATTTTCTTGATATAGCTTAATATCATTTGGATCTAATTTAGTATTAAAGTCATAGAATCTATCAGTTCCAGCTATTGTTACTGTTGCATATCTATTATCCCAACTTATATGTTTTTCAACAAAGTATAATGTTGGTTTAATAAAGTCTACTCTTACATAATTTTCTGCATCATCACCATCATCATTATCTACAATTATTCTTGTTTCAATGTTCTCATTTCCTGATGTATCTTTTACTTTTCCAGCTGCTACTACAAGTTCAATCTTACCACTATGTCTCTTAAATGCCTCTCCCTCTAAGATTCTTTCTAATTCGAAATCTTTTAATGTTAATGTATATCTTAGTCCGTTTGCTGAGCCATCTGTAATATCTGCACTTGTTAATGTTTTTGTTAAAGTATCTGTTACATCTACATCATCTACAAGTATTCTGATGTCACTTACTGTTAGACTGCTTTCTAAGAAGTTTGTATCTGTAGCATCAAATGTCATTGTAAATGTTTTGTTTTCTTGATCTATTATTGGATTTGCATCTGCTGTATATTTATATTTTAGTGTAGGTTTTATAAAGTCTACTATACTATCTCTAAATGCTGTATATTTTGGTGACTCACTACTGTCTCCAACATCTGTTTCAACCCAATTTGGATTTCCAACTAACATTTCTGTTATCTTGTTTCCATTTCCTGATGTATCTTTTATTGTATTATCAGCTATTGTAATTTTTACTTGACCATCATGTGTTCCAAAGTTACCTAATGTTAAGTAATATCCTGTATCTGCTCCTTCAAGATCTGCAGTATCGGTTATCTTTTCTAGGCTCTTTGTAATTGTTGTTACTGGTGCATCTGGTGTTTCACTATTTGCTACATAAACAAATATGTTGTCTGTTGTTAATGTATCTTTTAAGTAGTAAATATCACTTCCTAGTATTTTAACTTTTACTGTTCCTGTTTCTCCATCTCTATTTCTTGTTATACTACTTGTTGCGTATTTCCAAACTGGCATTGTAAAGTCTACTATACTATTCTTAAATGCTGTGTATTCACCTTTTGCATCTCCTGTTTCTGTCCATGTTGAATTTCCAACTAGCATTTCTGTTTCTTTATTTCCATTTCCTGATGTATCTGTTATTACACCTTCTGGAATTATAACACTTGTTACACCTTCATTTGTCTCAAAGTTTCCTAATGTAATTCTATATGTTATTGATGTTGACTGTTTACTTACCTGTGTAACTGATTTTGTTATTGTATCTGGTATCACTTCTGTTCCATCAGGTTTTACAACTTTAACTTTGATTTTTGCAACATTTTCTGCATTTTGTAATGTTCCTGTTGATAAATATTTATCTGTTGCTTTTATCATCATTGTTACAGTTCCTGTTTCATTTTCTTTGTCTCTGTTTATACCATTGCTTGAGTTTACAATACTTAAGTTTTCTGCTGTTTTTTCTATTATTGGGTCTATTACATCGACAACGACTCCTCCATTTGGATTATCTCCAGTTCCTGTATCTACTGTGATTGTTGTAGCTATATTTTTGTTTCCAGATGTATCATCTATTTGACCTTCTGCAAATGCTAATTGTACAATACCACTGTAATCCATATATTTACCTTTGTTGTTGTATACTTGTTCAAAATCTTTAACAACTAATGTATATTCATATCCATCTGTAATTTGTGTTGAAGTTATTGTTGTTGAAATACCTTCATCTGTTATATCTTTAAACTCTTCATTACCAGAATCACTTAATGTTGATATTTTTAATCTTACATTATTTGTATTTAATGTTCCATCTGCATTCATTACTGAACTTTCTACTAAGTATTTATCTGTTACAGTAAATCTTACTGTTAGTGTTTTTGCTTCATAGTCTATTTCTGGGTTTGCCTTAGTTGTGTCATCTTCTACTGCTGAATATTGATATCTTATCACTGGTTTTACAAAGTCCACTATATCTTCTCTAAATGCATGATATCTTGGATATCCTGTATCAGATTCTTGTAATGGTTCATTTGCTTCTTTCCAGCTTATGTTTCCAACAGGTATTGTTGTTTCTCTATTTCTGTTTCCACTTAAGTCTGTTATTGTTCCAGCCTCTATTACAATTTTTGTTTCTCCATTTAGCTCTCCAAAGTTTCCTAATGTTAATGTGTATCCAACTTTTACATCTTCTGCCTTTGCACTTTGTAGATCAGATTTTGCTATTAATTCTTGTAGTTCTGTGCTATCCGTTATTTTTACTATTGATTTTGTTATTGAAGTTTGTTCTTCACCATCTACATATACTTTAATTTTGCTTAATGCTTCATTTATTGTTCCATTTGCTAATCCTTGTGCAAATACGTCTGTATCGTAGTATTGGTCACTTCCTAATAACTTAATATCAACTGTGTTATTTGTTCTGTTTATTGAATTAACATTATGTGGTCCTGTCCATAATGGATTTACTAAGTCGACTATTTTTTCATCTTGTTTGTGGTCAGGATGTTCTGGATTTTCTGGTTCATCTATACCAATTGTAATTGTTTTATTTATACTCAAGTTTCCACTCTTATCAACAATTCCATTTTTTAATGTTCCATCTGAATTTAATTCTCCAGCAGGGAATGACAATGTCATTGCCCCACTGTATCCAACACCATTTTCTACTTCTAGATTACTTACTACAAGTTCATATCTTTCACCAATCTTTGTTGGTGTTCCATTTACTGTGTAATAAATGTCTCCATTTGCTTTGTATGTGATGTTTCCTACTACTTTGTCTGCCTCAAGTGTTTTCTTTGTTAGTGTTTTTGTTGATTTTGTCCAATCTGGTTCTTCTCCACCAACTTTTATTGTCATATTATCTGCTGTTATATTTGATTCTTTAAAGTATTTATCTGTTACATCAAATACTACTGTTATTGTCTTTCTTTCATAATCTATTACTGTATTTGCATCTGTGTCTGTTTCTGTGTTGAAGTATTCATATGTGAACTCTGGATTAATGTAATCTGTGAACATTGTGCTATTTTCGTTTTTGTCTGTTGCAGTATCTTTTAGCTCAATGTCTATCATTTCTCCAGTTGTGTCTATTGCTTGTAAGTTCTGGTTAGAATAAGTATCATCTGTTAATGTCTTTTTGTCTATCTTTAATGTGATGTTACCACTCCATTCTTTAAAGTTCTTTCCTTGTTGTCTTAATGCCTCTTCTAGGTTAGATAGTGTTAATACTTGTAATACATCATTTGCATTTGTTACTGCGTTTGTTGCTGTTGTTGCATTTGCAAGTGATTTTGTTATTGTTGTTGCTTCTTCTCCATCGAAGTATACATGTATGTTTTCTGCTGTTAATGAACTTGTTACATTACTTGTGAAGTCAACTCCTGCTTCTGCGTTTGTTCTTCCTCTTAATGTTATTGCTATATTCTTGTCTGCTTTGCTTATTGTTGATGCTTCTTTTACCCATTCTGTTCTGTATTTTGGATTTATTGTTCCTCTTGTAAAGCTTATTAATGACTCTGTTGCGTCTGTATTCTTCTTAAAGTTGTTCTTGTCTAAGTAAATTTGTTCTGATGCGTAGATTGTGATTTCTCCGTCTTTTCCTGTATCTGTAAACATGTCTGTGTTTGTATTTGCTATTTTTGTGAATGCTGGGCCTAAATCAAGGGTTGTCATTGCTGTACTTCCTGTACCCAAGAACATAGAGTTCATATTTGTTACATTGCTTGTATCAAATTTATCTCCTAAGTCTAGGCTTGTCATTGCTGTGTATCCTGTTTTCTTAAACATTCCACTCATATTTGTTACATTACTTGTATCAAATTTTTCTCCTAGTTCTAAGCTTGTCATTGCTGTATATCCTGTGTCACAGAACATATATTCCATATCCGTTACATTGCTTGTATCAAATTTGTCTCCTAAATCTAAACTTGTTAATGCTGTATATCCTGTTTCCTGGAACATACCACCCATATCATTTACTTTACTTGTATTAAATTTGTCTCTTAAGTTGAAACTCGTCATTGCCGTGTATCCTGTTCCTTCAAACATATGTGACATATCTGTTACATTACTTGTATCAAATTTATTTCCTAGATTTAACCTTGTCATTGCTGTATATCCTGTTTCTTGGAACATATAACTCATCTCTGTTACTTTGCCTGTGTCAAATTTATCTTTTAAGTCTAAACTTGTCATTGCTGTATATCCTGTTCCCCTAAACATGCCACTCATCCTTGTTACATTACTTGTATCAAATTTATCACCTAAGTTTAAAACTGTCATTGCATTATATCCTGTTTCTGCAAATATACCATTCATCTCTGTTACATTACTTGTATCAAATTTTGTTCCTAAGTCTAAATTCGTCATTGCTGTATATCCTGTTTTATTAAACATGCCAGTCATATTTGTTACACCTGTTACATTTAACAAGTTAATATTTGTAATAGCCTCTGTTGCTGTACATATATCAGCTCTTCCTATATTTGCAAACAAGTAGCTTGAATCTTGATTTGCAAATATTTCATCATTGCTTCCTATATGAACTTTTAATGCACCTTTATTGTTGCTTGTTTCATACCATGCAATAATTGACTTATCTTGTTTTGCTGATACATCCCATGCAGTGTTGTTTACATATTCACCTGTTGTAGCATTATATACTGTATCAGGAACACTCGTTTCAAATGTTACATTTTCAATATTTTGTCTTTGGATTGAAGTGTTTCCTAAGAATGCTCCTGTTTCACTATTTTCTGAAGCTGTGTTTCTCAATACATTATAAACTACCAAATCTGTAACTTTATTGCTATTTCCAGACTCGTCTGTCATGCAACCAGCTGGTATTTGAACCTTAACTTGGTCTGCATTTTGGGCAAATCCTTTTATAGTAAGTGTATACTCTACACCATACTGCTTAGTTGTTATTGTATCTGAACCGAAGGCTTTTCTTTGCTCGTTCAATACTGTTGCTTCACTTAGCTCTTTAGTAATTCCTGTAGCCTCCGCTCCATTTACTAATACTTTTATTTTATCACTTGTCAATGTACTTTCTGTAAAGTATGTGTCTGTTCCTCTGAACTTAACTGTTGCTGTTGAAGATGTTTTGTCTGCTGGATCTATTGCACTTGCTGATGAACTTATTTTCTCCCATATTGGGTCTACAACGTCAACTACTTTTGCATCATCTGGTGTTGTTCCTCCTGGAATATCTACACCTGATGTAATTGTTGTTGCAATATTTCCATTGGCATTTGTGTTGTTTCCATTTGGCCCTCTATCTTTTATCTTGTTTCCATCTACTGCAACTGTTACTATACCACTGTAATCTGCTGTTGATAAACCTTCTTTAATTTCTAATTGTTCTAAGTCTGATATTGTTAATGTATATGTGTGTCCAATTAGTAATTCTGAAACTGTTTCAACTACTCCTGTTGTTTCATTTGTTATTGGTACATTTTGTGCCTTTAACTCTGCATCTTGTAGTGATATTGTTACTGGTTCATTTTTCAAGTTGTAAATTATTTCATTTCCGTCTGCATCTTTTTGTCCATTTTGCATCTTGATTGTTAAATCATCTATTCCTAATTTACCTGATTTGTAATATTTATCTGTTACTGTAAATGTCATTGTATATGTCTTTCCTGTTTTGTCTATATCTACATCTTGATGTACATATTTCAAATCTGGTGTTATAAAGTCTACGAATTTTCCATCAATTTCTGTTACATCATTTGTGTTTCCTCCGGATGTATTTTTTCCTGTTTCATCTGTTCCTGATTCGATTACTTTATCTTTTACCGCATTTTCTGCAACTACTATTGTTACTGTACCACTCCAATCTTTGTAATTCTTATCATTTCTTGCTTTTTCAAAGTCTGATAATTTTAATTGATATTGTTGTGATACTACTTGCGCATTTCCATTTATTGTTGCTGATTTATCATTTGCTTCTACTCTTGTTAATTCTTTTGTTAATGTTGTTGCTTCTTCTCCATCTACATATACTTTTATTTCATCTGCAGTTATTTCTTTTGTTGTGTCTAAGTATTTGTCTACTACATTGAATGTTATTGTTTCTGTTTTTGCTGTTTCGTCTGTTTCTGCTTTTTCTTTCTCTATTCTTGGTTTTATTAAATCTACATGTCCTAATTCAAATTCATATTCTCTGTTCGTGTTGTGTTTTCCGTCTGATACTTGCCCTGGCTCTAATGCTCCTTCTGCATCATCTACTACAGTACCTTCTGCAATTTTTATCTTAGCAGTACCACTGTATTCTAAGAAGGTTTTTCCTGTTTGCTTTTCTGCCTCTTCCCAATTTTCAAGTGTTAATGTATATCTGATTTCTTTTAAGCCTGTTTCTGTATTCTCTGAGAATGTTGGAGTGCTTAGTGTTTTTGTGATTGCATTGTTTGCATTTTCATCGCCATCTACTGTTAATGTTATGTCATTTGTTGTTAATGTGCTGTTTGCTACTCCTGATAAGTACTTATCTGTTGCTATTACGTCTGCTGTTACTTTTTTGCTTGCACTGTCTATATTGACATTTTTTATTTTCCATATTGGGTCTACTACGTCAACAATTACCGGTTTTGAGCCTGTTCCTGATGCATCACTGTCAGTGGCCAGTGCTACGTCTTTATAAAGTGCGAGACGAGAGCCGACGCCGGTACTGGCATACGTAGGAATGTAGGAGTAGCGATAGCTTGCTGTAAAACGGTCTGACGCATCGTAAAAGCCACCACGAGAAGTACGATTGTTAGAATAATAAGCCGCCTCAAGTGTCCATTCATCTACATTTCCAGCCAAATCATATATTCCTTGTTTACTAAATGTATCACTTGCTCCTGTTGATAATAATACATATTCATTTGAAGATTTTTGTCCATATGCTCCATTTGTCCATGTACTACCATTTATTGAATATTTTGAATTTGTATTTGTTATGTTCCATGAATTATCATAATAATTTCCCCAATTCGTACTATCTTCTTTTAATTCTGCTTGTGTTGCTCCTTTTGTTTCTAAATATTTTAATGTTAAATCCCATTGTACTCCAAATAGTAAGCTACTTGTATATCCATTTAAGTTAGATGCAAATCCACTTGCTAATGTTTGTGCTTGGCTACTTGTTACACAAGTATATGGATATGCATTTTGTTTTATTACTGGTGTTTCTGTTGGCATTGTATTAGCATCTCCTGATGTTCTTGGTGTACCTTCTATTCCTGTTTCATATTTTCCAATATAAAATCCTCCATTTTTATATACACTTCTTAACATTTTTTGTTTTAATTCAGTGTATTGGTCACTTGTCAATCCTGTTGCAGTTTGTGCCCCCCATTCATCAGTACACCCATCTTCTCTGTACACACTCGTATATGTCTGTAAATCATTTTCTATTTTTGTATAAGCATCTGTAGTAAACTCTGTTATATCCAAACCTGCTGTTGGGTAAACATCTGCTGTTTTTGGAACTTCTACCCATACAAATTGATTTCCTTTGCTATCTTGAACTGTATATCCATTGTCTAAGCTTGTTCCTTCAACATGAGTAAATCCTGTTGGTAAATATGGTCCATCTGTTGATGGCTCATCATCTGTAGCTGGCTCATCAATACCAATTGTAATTGTTTTTGCAATGCTTTCATTTCCAGACTTATCAGTTAATAATCCCGCTTCAAAAGTCATTGTCATAACACCACTGTAATCTCCGCCATCACCTTGGTCTATATTTGACACTACTAATTGATATTTTTCTCCAACCTTTGTATTTTCAACACCATTTACAGTTGCAGTCAAATCAGAAATTTTTGTAAGTGTTTTTGTTGCATTTGTTGGTGTAACACCACCAATTTTCAATGCTATCTTTTCAGCCGTTGTATCTGCTGTTAGTCCTGATGTTTCAAAATATTTGTCAGCCACATCAAATACCACAGTTACTGTTTTTGTATCATGGTCAATTACTGTATTTGCATATTCATATGTGAACTCTGGATTTATTGTATCTGCAAACATTTTACCAGTTGTGTTTTTATCATATTGTTCATCCTCTTGTATAAGAATCTTATTTGTCACATTATCTTTATTAGTAAACTCTGCGATGTTTCCATTTCCAGCAATATTTGTAAATTGTCCATCATTGTTGAATTGGCTTCCATACATATCTTTTATTGTACCTTTAGCAAATTGTATTGATATATTTCCACTCCATTCATTAAATTTAGTGATATTGCCGTTTTCATCTGTTTTACGTTTTCCTTCATCAAAATTTGTAAGTTTTATTGTATATGTAATTTCCTTCTTTCCAGTCTCTGCATTTATGCTTGCTTCTGCGCTAACAATTTGTTTTGTTATTGTGTTTGCTTCTTCTCCATTTACATATACTGTTATATCATTTGGTGTTACTGTATTTACTATGTCACTCTTGTAATCAATATTTACACCATTTATTGCTTGTGTCTTATTTGCATCTGCTTTTACAACTACTGTCATTGAAGGATTGTTTGGATCTGTTGTGTCAAGCGTACTTGATATTTTTGTAAGTTCTGGCTTGTATATTGGATTTATTGTTCCATTTGCATAATTTATTGTTGTACTTTCGTCACTTGTACTTAATTTGAAGTTCTTTTCGTCTTTTACTATTGATTCTGGTGCATATATTATTGCATCTGCCGTTCCTGTGTTTGTGAATATGTTTGTGTTTTGGCTTGCTATTTTTGTGAATCCTGGACCAAGGTCTAATGCTTTTAATGCTGTTGTTCCACAGCCCAAAAACATATTTTCCATGTTTGTTGCACTTGTTGTGTAGAATTTATTTCCTAGATCTAGACTTGTCATTGCTGTATGTCCTGTGTCATTGAACATGCTTTCCATATTAGTTGCTTTATTTGTATCAAATTTATTTCCTAGGTTTAAACTTGTCATTGCTGTATATCCCGTGTTTTTAAACATTCCTCCCATATCCGTCACATTTCTAGTATCAAATTTATCTCCTAAGTCTAAACTCGTCATTGCTGTATATCCTGTGCCATAAAACATACCATTCATACTTGTTACACTACCTGTGTTAAATTTATCTCCTAAATTTAAACTTGTCATTGCTGTATATCCTGTGCCATAAAACATACCATTCATACTTGTTACACTACCTGTGTTAAATTTATCTCCTAAATCTAAACTTGTCATTGCTGTATATCCTGTGTTTCTGAACATTCCTGCCATGTCCTTTACCATACCTGTATCAAATGTTGTTCCTAAACTAAAAGATTTCATTGTTTTATTTCCAAAACTATCAAACATATGTGACATGTTTTTAACAGCATTTACATGTAGCAATTCTATGTTCTCTATCAAATTTTTCTGAGTACCATCTGTTGCATTTGGATTTCCAGTAACTTTACAAGTTGAGTCAGAACCTATATAGCTAAACAAATTCCTTGAATCTACATTACCATTCATAATGATATAACTTCCAATATAAACTGTATAATTTCCTGTTATAGCATCAGTTGTATACCAGCCCCAGATTGATTCGTCTTGCATTTGAGTAACATCCCATCTTGTATCATTTATTCCATCAAGATCATCTTGGAAAATTATTTTTTCAATTTTCTTTCTTTGAAGATTTGAATTTCCTAAGAACGGACTAGTATCTCCCGTTTCTTGTGATGTATTTATCAAAGAACTAAATAGTATAAAGGATTTTTGTTTGCTTATGTTTCCAGAATTGTCTACAATTGTGCCTTCTCTTATCGTAACTCTTACTTGATATGCATCACTAGAATATCCGTCAATTTTAATATTATATTGTTTTCCATATGTTAACATTGCAGTATCATCCTCTGTTATAGTAACAGATATTCCATCAGCTGATGTTTTTAACACCCCATCAACCTCTACAGTTATATCATCTGGAGTTAAATTGATTGTTTTAATATATTTATCTGTTCCTTTTATAGGAAGATTTGCCGTTTGCCTTGCTGGTTGTGCAGTAGCCGTTCCAGCTACTTCCCAAATAGGGTCAACAACATCGACTATTGTTCCCTCTTTATTTTCATCTTGCGTTGGTATATCAACACCAGAAGTAATCGTTGTATTTATATTTCCATTTTTATTACTTCCATCTCCCTTTGGTCCATTGTCCATTGCCACATTTTCTTTTATTGCAACTGTAATAACACCACTATAATCCAAATAATCTTTATTTACAGCAACTAAATCTTGTTGTAATGCTGACATCTCTAATGTAAAACTCTTACCTATAACTTGGTTTGTTAATCCAGTTTGTACAACACCATCTATTGTTTTATTTATTGGTCTTGTGGCTTGTACATCTTCTATAGTAACCAACCTTTTTGTTACCTTATCGTTTGTTGTTACATCTTCTCCGTCAATTTTAATAGTTAGATATTTTTGTAAAATCTTTAATTTATCTTCATCTGTTACTGCATTTACATATTCTGTTGCCAATGTACTACTTGTAAAGTATTTGTCTGTAATATCAAATTTCATTGTGAATGTTTTTTGATCATAATTTATGTCTCCATTTACATATTGATATGTTACTTTTGGTGCTATAAAGTCTACTATTCCTGCATTAATTGTTTGTGAATCATTGAAATTTGATGTTCCATTACTTTCTTTGTCTTTTATTACTCCTTCTTCTAAGTCTACTGTTACTGTACCACTCCAATCAACATAGTTTCTTGTTGCATCTATTTCTGTTATTGATTGCTCAAAGTCTGATAATACTAATTTGTATTGTTGCGATACTACTTGCGTTTTTCCATTTATTGTTATTGATACGTCTTTTTCTGTTTCTCTTGTTAGCGTTTTTGTTATTCCTGTTGCTTCTTCTCCATCTATTTTAACTTTTATTTTACTTAGGTCTATTTCACTTGTTGTGTCTAAGTATTTGTCTGTTGCTCCAAATGTTATTGTTACTGTCTTTTTGTCTATATCTCTTGTTACTGTTCCTTTTATGATTCTTGGCTTGATGAAGTCTACATGCCCTATTTCAAATTCGGTTTCTTTGCTGGTGTTGTTTGCGTTGTTTGTGCCTGAACCTGAACCAGAGCCTGATGTGCTGTCTGTCGCGATGCTCCAACAGTTGTATGTTTGGTCTCCTCCATATGTGTTCATGTTTCCACCTGTTAGTGTTTTTGTTCCTGTTTTTTGTGAGTTGAATAGGACGTCTGGGGATAGGGTTACTAGCATACGGATGCTTTTACTCTCTCCTCTTGTATGTACTATAGCTTGTGTATTAGGAATATCAACACTATACATCCATTCTGGATCATACGCTTCAGCCAGCATATACTCATTGTAATTATCTATTATATTCTGATATTTAATATACCTGTCTTGATAATATATTACTCTAAATCTATCTACTTCTGATAACGGCGAAGACGTATCATACATGTATTTTGAATACCAGTCAGTCAATTTAGAAGCTGTAAATGGCATTGCACCTATCGCTTTCTGTTTTTTATTTACATATGATGACCAATCTCTTTTTTGATATTCTTCTATAACTTGAAATCTACTATTTCCATTTAGTATATATTCACTTATATATGCGCATGACTCTCCATATGTTGAGATTGGATGATAATAATATTCTGGATTTCCAGCTGATATTAATGTTACATTATCTCCATCTATATCAAATACTCTCCATCCAGTTATATTACTATTAGTTGATTTGTCTTTTATATAATTGTCATAACGAGCTGCATTTCCGTTTCTACTTGAACCAGATTTAAATCCTCCAAATTGAAAATCATTAGATGGTAATGAAGTACTTCCATTAGCAGTTTGTAAATTAGTTTTTAATCCTGTCTTAATCGAATTAATCTCCTCTTGAGTCCAAGTACCTGCATCATAATCAACAAAATCGCCAATGTGCAAACCATCAGCATTTGACCCAGCTTGGTCAAATAGCTCTGATGGTTTTACACCATTTACATTATTTAAAGAACTTGCATCATCTGTAATAGTACCTTCTTTAATTTTTATTTTAACAGTACCACTATATTCAAAGAAGCTCTTTCCATCTTGTAGAGTAGCCTCTTCCCAATTATCAAGAGTCAATGTATATTTAATCTCTTTCATTCCTGTTGTTACATTTTCAGAGAATGTTGGGTCACTTAGAGTCTTTGTGATTGCTGTATTTGCATTTTCATCACCATCTACTGATAATGTGATGTCATCTGTTGTCAATGTACAATTATCTACACCTGTTAGATATTTATCAGTTGCAATTAAATCTGCTTTAACTGTTTTAGTTGTTCCATCAATACTAATATTTTCTATCTTCCATACTGGGTCAACAACATCAACAATAACATCCTTGTCATGTCCATCATTTGTTGTTGGGTCATCAGTACCAATTGTAATAGTTTTTGGAATATTAGTATTTGCAGATTTATCAGTTATAATATCTGCTGGAAAAGCCAATGTCATAATTCCACTATAGTCATCTCCACTACCCTGATCAAGGTTAGAAACAACCAATTGATATTTTTCTCCAATCTTTGTACTTGTATTTCCGTTTACAGTAGCTGTAATATCAGAAAGTTTTGTCAATGCTTTAGTAGCATTTGTTGCCTCTTTTCCATCTAATTTAACTGTAATATTCTCAGCTTGTGGATCTGTAGCAAGAACTGTACTAGCAAAATATTTATCTGTAACGTCAAAAACAACTGTAACAGTTTTTGTATCATGATCAATTACAGTGTTTGCATATTCATATGTAAATTCAGGTTTAACAAAATCTGTAAACATTGTTCCATTTGCATTGTGGTCTATGCTACCATCCTTAAAGATTACGCTAACCCAACTGCCATCATCATTTGTTCCATCCATGTCAGTTTCCATCATGTTCTCATTTCCATACTTATCAGTTAAAACATTTGCACTATATGTACTTTCGTCTTGACCTCTACCACCAATTTTGATAGCAACATTACCACTCCATTCTCTAAACTCTTTTCCCTCTTGGCGAAGTGCTTCTCCAAAATTAGATAATGTAATTGTATGTGTAACCTCTGCGCTTGTAGCTGATGAATCTGCTGTTGAAACCGCCTTTGTAATACTTGGAGTTTCACCTTCATCTAATACTCCATTTTTGTTTGTATCACCATCTAACTCTCCATCAACATAAACAATTATGTCATCTGCAGATAGTGCTGATGTAACATCACTATTATATTTAATATTTGCGCCGTTTACTGTCTGCGATTCACTAGCATTACCTTTTACAACAATACTTAATGTTTGCGCATCCGTATTTAAAGTGCTAGATGTTTTTGTCCACTTTGGTCTGTATATAGGATTAATCGTTCCATTTCCCGCACTTATCGTTGCATCCATATGCTGTATTTGGTCTACCCCTATGGTTTTTATCTCCCTCTTTTGTGTATATATCTCTTTTATATAAATTCCTAATATCATTGTTATTGCTATTAATATAACTATTATCTTTCTAAATCTTTTCGCTTTTTCTTTACTCTTTAACATGTTTTTCCTCCGTTTTTTGTTTCAGAAATTTAATCTATTTTCCCTATATAATTTATATCATAACACTCTTTTTTTTTCAACTTTTTTCGGCATAATTTTTCAAAAAAAAAGCACCATTTTTGGCAACTTTTTTATCTTATGGGAAATTTTGTACCGGGTACATTTTGTCCCAATTTTTTCTGGGCGGGCAAATTTGTACCGGGTACATTTTGTCCCTTTTTTCATGACATTTGGGAGGGCAATTTTGTACCGGGTACATTTTGTCCCACAAAGAAAGAAAATGTTAAAAGGAGACATATCAATTTTTAAGGTTACCCCAAAAATAACCTCAAATCTTTGTCTCCTTTTTTATAATCGATTTCAAACTATTTCAATTTTTCTATTTTCTCTTTGCTCAACCCTGTAACTTCAATTATTTGCTCAATTGGCATTTTTATTTTCAATAATTTCTTAGCTACATCAATTTTGGCTTGCTCTAATCCTTGCTCTAGTCCTTGTTCTAATCCTTGTTCTAATCCTTGTATCATTCCATCTTTTCTACTCTTTCTAATTATTTCTTCTCTTTCTTTTCTCAAATTAATTTCTAATGCTGTCATTTTATCATCGCTCCCTTCTAATATTTTTTCTAATTCTTTTCTTTCTTCTTCGTTTAGCATTTGCTTGTACATATCACTATAATAATAAACTATTTTCTCTATTTGTTTTTTGTTTTTCATTTTACTACATATTTTCCTTAACATGTCTATTCCCTCAGTAACATTTTTGCATTTTTCTAATAGCATTATATTAGCCAAATAATCTTGCATCTTTAGTAAAACTTCATTCTCTATTTTATTAATATCTATAACTGTATATTTTATATCTATTTTATATGTTTCATAAGTACCTATAGAATTCTTCTGTCTTTCTGCAAAATTTGTTTCTATATTCCACACACCTTCTCCTGTGTATAAAACTATCGGTACTATTGTTGGGTATATCTCTTTTGATTGCATCTTATCTTTTGTTACATCTCTCATTAATTCTAAACAATATTCTACTATCCTTTGTGGCATTTCCATATCTTTGCTTGACTGATGTTCTACTATATAATATATTTCTTTTTGCGTATTCTTATATATTATATCTGCTTGTCTTTTTGCATATTGCTTGGTAATAAATTCGTTCTTATATTCTTGCAACTTTTCTTTTGGTTCTTCTATTCCTATGAATTCTTTTAATAAGAATTCCATTTCTCTTGGTTCTGATAATGCATCTTTAAAACTTTTATCATGTTTTTGATGTATTTTTTGTTCTTCTTTTTCGTCTGCCTTGTATTCTTTGCTTTCTTCTGCTACACCATTTTTTATGCTATTTCTATTTATCGTTTCAAGGTAGTCTTCATATGTAAATATGTATTTTTCATCTATTGGCATATTTTTTTCACTTCCTTTTTGTTATTTGGGCAATTTTGTACCCGGTACATTTTGTCCCACTTCTTTTCCGGGCAATTTTGTACCCGGTACATTTTGTCCCATTTACAACATTTGCAATTCTCTTTTCGCTTTTTCTATATCTGACTGTTTTGCATTAGTAAATCTCATTATTGTTTTCTCATCTTGCTTAAGCCTTAGCATATTTTTTATAATTTCTAATATTGTTTCTCTTTTTCCTTCTCTTATAAGCCTTGCTTCTTTTCTTTTTTCATTTCTTGTAATCCTTGAGCACCAGCCATTATCATAATATTCCATGTTTCCTACCTCTTTTCTTTTTATATTTTCTAGTATAACTTCTTGCTCTTCTCCAAGCATATCTGGCAGTATATATCTAACTACTTTCTCTAGCCATTTAAGCATTTCCTTATCTCCTGTTATTTTTATTAACTCTAATAGTGTTTTTATAAGTTCTTCTTTCGTATTGCTCTTTTCTATTAGCATCATATTACTCATTTTAGTATTTTTATTTATTAATTCTTGTTTTGTATATTGATTTATATCAATTAACTTATATTTTTGTTTTATTAAAAATTCCTTATAACATTCATATTTTTGATCTAATTTATATTTTTGATATTCTTCTTTACTAATTTGCATATTTGAAAAATTAATTCCTACATTCCATTTTTTAGAACCTGTATATACAACTATTGGTACTACAAGTACTCTAACTTTATATTTTTGATTCCTACCATTAGCATTTCTATCCGTTGCATCTCTTAATGCCAAACTATATTTTATGATTCTTTCTGGCATATTTCTGTCAATGCTAGATTGATGCTCTATTAAAAAATATATTTCTGTATCTTTTATTTTGTATATTATGTCTGATTCTATTTTTTCAAAATTCTCGTTTATAAATTCTGTTTTCTGTTCTTCTAGTTCTTCGTTTTTTAGCCTTACTCCCAAGAATTGGCTCAAAAATTCTGCCATTTCTTCTTTGCTTGCTAATATAAATTTAAATGATTTGTCATGTTTGTAATACACCTTTTTATATTTTAACCCTACTTTTTCTATCTCATTAAAAAAATATATTTTATACATTAACATGTCTTCTTCTGAAACTTCTCTCAGTTGTTTTGTTTGCAACCATTTATCACCTCACTTTCATTTTTAATTTGGGCAATTTTGTACCCGGTACATTTTGTCCCAATTTTTTCCGGGCAATTTTGTACCCGGTACATTTTTGCCCCATTTTTTCCGGGCAATTTTGTACCCGGTACATTTTTGCCCCATTTTTGCCAGTTTTTTCTTTTTTCTTGTAATAAAAAGATTTAATTTTTTGAATTTAAATATTCTTGAATTTTATTTATTTTTTGTGCATTGAAAAATGCTGCACAGAATTAATTAATAAAGACATACTAAAACTAGTATGCCTTTATATTACCATATTTTGTTATGTTTTTCAATATATTTTGTGGAAATTTTGTACCCGGTACATTTTGTCCCATTTTTTTTGGGGGGCAATTTTGTACCCGGTACATTTTGTCCCAATTTACGAAAATTATATAATAATGAATTTTTGAAAAAAAATTGACATATAATAAAACTGATGTTATAATAACATTAGCTAGCAAATCAAATGAACTCATAAAGGTTTGCACGAGATATGTGTCCGCATATCTCTTTTTTGTTATCAAAATACTCAATAGTAAACTGTTAAATTTATATATACTTCTCTTTTTTCTTATAAAATAAAGAAAAGACAGGTGTCCGCCTGTCTCAAAGACTATTCTTTGTTTTTTTCTTGGCTATCATTATTATTATTACTTAAAAGCAATAAAACAATTAATCGCCAGATTAAATCAAATGAACTCACTCTAGTTGCACCTCCCCTCTCAAAGATTTCCTTTGGAAAAGGATGAACCTATTATAATTTAAATCTATCAAAAAAACAATCTTTTTTCTATATTTCCAATAATTATCTATAATTTTATATAATAATTCTGTCTTACTCTGAACCTAGGAAATTTTGTACCCGGTACATTTTGTCCCATTTTTTTGGGCAATTTTGTACCGGGTACATTTTGTCCCACAGTTATTAGCTAATTTTCACTAATAATGAACTCTCCATTATTTGCATATACTGACTCTGGTGCATAAATCACTAAGCCTGTTGTTCCACAATTTGTCATAAAGTTTGTACTTTCTGCTGGTATTTTTGTGAATGCTGGTCCTAAGTTTAATGTTGTCATTGCTGTTGCTCCACATCCTTGGAACATAGATTTCATATTTGTTACTTTTCTTGTATCAAATTTTTCTCCTAGGTCTAAGCTTGTCATGGCTGTGTTTCCTGTTCCAGAAAACATAGCTTCCATTGTCGTTACCTTGCTTGTGTCAAATTTATCTCCTAAGTCTAAGCTTGTCATTGCTGTTGCTCCAATGCTATAAAACATATAATTCATATTTGTTACATTTTCCGTATTAAAATCTTCACCTAAGTCTATATCTGTCATTAATTTAACTCCACAGTGTGTAAACATATAACTCATATCTTTTACACTGCTTGTATCAAATTTGTCTCCTAAGTCAAATTTTTTCATAGCATAGTATCCTGTGTTCTCAAACATCCTACTCATATCTGTTACTTTTCCTGTATCAAATTCGCTTCCTAAACTAATATCAGTCATAGCATTATATCCAACACCACTTAACATTTTTCTCATATTAGTTACATTGCCTGTGTCAAATTTATCTCCTAAGTTAAAGTTCGTCATAGCATTCCAACCAGTTTGCCAAAACATACATTCCATATTAGTTACACTACTTACATTCAACAATCCAATATTAGTAATTGCTTCAGTTGCTGTACATATATTAGAATAACCTATTGCTCTAAATAAATAACTTGAATTTTGGTTTCCAAATATTTCGTCATTGCTTCCAATATGAACTTTTAACGCTCCATTGCTGTTGCTTGTTTCATACCATGCAATTATTGACTTATCTTGTCTTGCTGATGCATCCCATGCTGTTGTGTCTACATATTCTCCAGTTTCAGTATTATATACTGTGCTTGGTATACTTCTTTCAAATGTTACATTTTCAATATTTTGTCTTTGTATTGACGCGTTTCCTAAAAATGCTCCTGTTTCACTATTTTCTGAAGTTGTGTTTCTCAATACATTATAAACTATCAAATCTGTAACCTTATTGCTATTTCCAAACTCGTCTGTCATGCAACCAGCCGGTATTTGAACCTTAACTTGGTCTGCATTTTGGGCAAAGCCTGTAATTGTAAGTGTATACTCTACACCATACTGCTTAGTTGTTATTGTATCTGAACCGAAGGCTTTTCTTTGCTCGTTCAACGCTGTTGCTTCGCTTAGTGTCTTAGTAATTCCTGTTGTTACTTCAGTTCCATTTACAAATACTTTTATTTGCTCTTCTGTCAATGTATTTGTTGCAAAATATGTGTCTGTTCCTCTAAACTTAACTGTTGCTGTTGATGTTGTTTTATCTGCTGGATCTATTGCACTTGCTGATGATGTTACTTTTGTCCATATTGGGGTAACAACGTCTACTACTTTTGCATCATCTGGGATTGTTCCTCCTGGAATGTTTGCACCTGATGTGACTGTTGTTGCAATATTTCCATTGCTTGATGTTCCATTTCCACTAGGTCCTTTATCAAGTACTTTATTTGCAGGTACTGCTACTGTGATTATACCACTGTAATCTGCTGTTGTTGCACCTTCTTTTATTTCTAATTGCTCTAAGTGTGAAATTGTTAATGTGTATTTGTGACCAATTAATAAGTCTGATGCTGATTCAACGTCTCCTGTTGTGCCTGTTATTGGTACATCTTGTGCAGTTATTTCTTCTGCTCTTAATGCTATTTCTATTCCTTCTTCGTTTTTCAAGTTGTATATTTTTTCGTTTCCTTCTGCATCTAGCTGTCCATTTTGCATGTTGATTGTTAAGTCTTCTAGCTTTATTATTCCTGATTTGTAGTACTTGTCTGTTACTGTAAATGTCATTGTGTATGTCTTTCCTTCTTTGTTGATGTCTACATCTTGATGTTTATATATTAATTCTGGATTTATATAGTCTACAAAGTCTCCTTTTATTGTTGTTGCTTCGTTTGCGTTTCCTCCTGATGTTCCTCCATTTGATGCTATTTCTTTTTCTTGGTCTTTTATTTTTCCTTCTGCAACTTCTATTGTGACTGTTCCACTCCAATTTGCAAAGCCTCTATTTGCTTCTTCTTCTGTCCTTCCTACATCAAATCCTGATAGTACTAATTGATATTGTTGTGATACTACTTGTGTTGAGCCATTTACTGTTGCTGATGTGTCATTTTCTGCTACTCTTGTGAATGTTTTTGTAAGTGTTGTTGCTTCTTCTCCGTCTACTAATACTTTTATGTCGTCCGCTGTTAATATCTTAGTTGTGTCTAAGTATTTGTCTACTACATTGAATGTTATTGTTTCTGTTTTTGCTTCTACATCTCTTACTGATGACTCTTTCTCTATTCTTGGTTTGATTACATCTATATGTCCTAAGCTAAATGTTTGCTCTTTGTTGTGGTTGTGTTTTCCGTCTGAAACTCCATTTGCTTGTGTTGTGTCATCTTCTACTGTTCCTTCTGCTATTGTTATTTCTGTTGTTCCACTGTATTCTAAGAAACTCTTTCCAGTTTGTTTTTCTGCTTCTTCCCAGTTTTCTAATGTTAATATATATCTGATTTCTTTTAAGCCTGTTTCTGCATTTTCTGAGAATGTTGGCTCACTTAGTGTTTTTGTGATTACATTGTTTGCATTTGCATCTCCATCTACTGTTATTGTTATGTCATTTGCTGTTAGTGTGCTGTTTGCTATTCCTGTTAAGTATTTGTCTGTTGCTATTACTTCTGCTGTTACTTTTTGGCTTGCACTGTCTATGTTGATGTTTTCTACTTTCCATACTGGTTCTACTACGTCTACGATTACTGGTGTTTCTGAAGTATCATTTCCTGTGTCTAGTGTTTCGTCTTTGTAAAATGCAACACGGTAACCGATGTCGTTTGTAGTAGTTGTTGCACTACTGTAACGATGATCATCCGCCTTAGAAACAGTATCCGAACCATAATATCCTCCACGATAACTGCTATAATAAGAATAAGAATTAGATTCTAATGTCCATTCAAATACATTTCCTGCTAAATCATATATTCCTTGTTTACTAAATGTATCACTTGCTCCTGTTGTTAATAGTACATATGTACTTGAAGAACCTTTATTTCCATATGCTTTGTTTATCCATGTATTACCATAATTTACTGAATACTTTGAATTTGCATTTGTTACATTCCATAAACTATTATAGTAATTCCCCCAACTTTTACTATTATCATGTAGTTTTGATTGTGACGTTCCTTTTGTTTCAAAATATTTTAGCACCAAATCCCATTGTACTCCAAATAATAAACTACTTGTATATCCATTTAAACCAGACGCAAAGCTACTTGCTAATGTTTGTGCTTGACTACTTGTTACATAATTATATGGATATGCATTTTGTTTTATTACTGGTGTTTCTGTTGGCGTTGTTGTAGATGAACCTGATTGTCTATATGTATTTTCTATTCCTGTTTCATATTTTCCAACATAAAATCCTCCATTTTGATACACACTTCTTAACATTTTTTGTTTTAATTCTGTATACTGCTCACTTGTCAATCCAGTTCCAACATTTGTTATCCATTCATCCGTGAATCCTGATTCTCTATACACACTCGTATATGTATGTAAATCATTTTCTATTTTTGTATAAGCATCTGTAGTAAACTCTGTTATATCCAAACCTGCTGTTGGGTAAACATCTGCTGTTTTTGGAACCTCAACCCATACAAATTGATTTCCTTTACTATCTTGAACTGTATATCCATTATCTAGGCTTGTTCCCTCAACATGAGTAAATCCTGTTGGTAAATATGGTCCGTTTGCACTTGAATCACCACTATTTGAGCCATCATCATCAACTCCAATAGTAATAGTCTTATCAATGCTCAAGTTACCGCTCTTATCAACCATTCCAGACTTAAGAGAACCGTCGGCATTTAGTTCACCAGCTTTGAACGCCAATTTCATAATACCGCTATAGTCTCCGCCTTGACCTTGGTCAAGATTGCTAACAACTAATTTATATTTCTCACCAATCTTTGTATTTTCAACGCCATTTATAGTTGCTGTAATATCAGAAAGCTTTGTCAATTCCTTAGTTGCATTTGTTGCCTCTGTGCCTTCAAAATCAACTGTTATTTGGCTTGCTGTTGTGTCTTCTGAAAGTGATGACTTGTCAAAGTACTTATCTGTAATATCAAATACTACAGTTACCTTTTTCGTATCATGGTCTATTGTTGTGTTTGCGTATTCATATGTGAATTCTGGAGTTATAAAGTCTGCAAACATCTTTCCATCTTCACTTGATGTTCCTAGTGTTGCATCTTTAAAGTCTACATCTATCCATGTTCCTGTTTCATCTGATGCTGACATGCTTTGGTTTCCATACTTATCTGTTAGTATATTTGCTGTGTATGTGCTTGTTGCTTCTCCTCTTCCTGCTATTTTTAATGTAATGTTTCCACTCCATTCTTTATAGCTCTTTCCTGCCTGTCTTACAGCTTCCTCAAAGTCTGTTAGTGTTATTATTTGTGTTACAGATGCTCCTGTTGATGGATTTGCTGTTGTTACTGTTTTGCTTACTCCTGTTATTTCTTCTCCATCTATCCATATTGATATTGCATTTGCATCTAGTGCTGTTGTTACATCACTTGTATAATTGTTTGCATTTGTTGCTCCTTTTAAGTTTATTTTTAATGCTTTGTTTGCTTTGTCCACAACTGTTGATGTTACTGTCCACTCTGGTTTATATTTTGGAACAACTGTTACGTCTCTTTCTGAAAGTGTTTTTGTTCCATCATCAGCCTCTCTAACTATACTATTAACTATTAGTGTGCCTTCTGCTGTTGTTGAATCTGTACTGCTTAACTTGAATGATTTTCTGTTCTTATATATTGATTCTGGTACATTTATCACAACTTCTCCGTTTTTTCCTGTATCAATAAACATATCTTCACGGTTATCAGCTATTTTTGTAAATGCTGGTCCAAAGTCTAAGTTCGTCATTGATAGAGCTCCTGTTTTATAGAACATATCTTTCATATTTGTTACTTTACTTGTATCAAATTTGTCTCCTAGGTATAAGCTTGTCATTGCTGTATATCCTGTTTCTTGGAATGTTGCATACATACTTGTTACATTGCTTGTGTCAAATTTGTCTCTTAAATTCAAACTTGTCATGGCTACGTATCCTGTGCCTAAGAACATTCCCGTCATATCTGTTACACTACTTGTATCAAACTTATCTCCTAAGTCTAGACTTGTCATCTTTGTATGTCCTGTATGTTGGAACATTACAAACATGTTTGTTACATTGCTTGTGTTGAATTTGTTTCCTAAGTTTAAGCTATCCATTGCTGTATATCCACATTTGTTAAACATATATGACATGTCTGTTACACTACTTGTATCAAAGTTTTCTCCTAAGTTCAAACTCGTCATTGCTGTATATCCTGCATTTTCAAACATAGTACGCATTGTTGTTACATTGCTTGTGTTAAATTTATTTTTCAAATCTAGGCTTTCTAATGCTGTATATCCTACCTTGCTAAACATTGCACTCATTGTTGTTGCACTGCTTGTATCAAAATTGTTTCCTAAGTTTAGGCTTGTCATCGCTGTATATCCTGCATTAAAGAACATATATGACATGTCTGTTACTTTGCTTGTGTCAAAGTTTTCTCCTAAGTCTAGGCTTGTCATCGCTGTATATCCTGTACTCTGGAACATTGCCTTCATGTCCGTTACCTTACTTGGAATAAACTTACTTCCTAAGTTTAAATTTGTCATTGACATGTATCCTGTACCATTGAACATAAATGACATATTTTTTGCACTTTGTGTGTTAAAGTTGCTTCCCAAGTCTAAGCTTGTCATTGATTTATATCCTGTGAATTGGAACATTGCATACATGTTTGATGCTCCACTTACATTTAGTAGGCTAATATTTGTGATTGTCTCTGTGGCTGTACATATATCAGCATATCCTATATATGAGAATAAAAATGCTGAATTTGTGTTGGCAAATATTTCATCTTCACTTCCAATGTGAACTTTTATTGCTCCATTTGTGTTGCTTGTTTCATACCATGCTATTATTGAATTATCTTCACTTGCTGATACGTCCCATGCGGTTGTATCTATGAATTTTCCTGTTGATTCATTATATACTGTTTTTGGTATGCTTCTCTCAAATGTTATGTTTTCTATATTTTGTCTTTGTATTGAACTGTTTCCTAAGAATGCACTGTCTGCTTTTGATTCTGTTGTAGTTGTTTTTAATGTGTTATATATTGATATATTTTTTTGTACATTACCGTTTCCATTTAGGTCTATAACACTTCCTTCTGCAATTCTTATTTTTAGCTGTTTTATGTTGCTTCCTAGTCCTGATAATACAAGTTTATACTGTTGTAAAACTGTTTTTTCTGTTCCTTCAATTGTTGCTGTTGCATCATTTTCTGTTACTCTTGTTATTGTTTTTGTTACTGTACTTGTTTCTGTTCCATTTAATATTACTGTTATGTCATTTGCTGTTATTGTGTCTGATGTATTTAAGTATTTGTCTGATACATTGAATACTACTGTTGCTGTTTGGTCTCCCATGTTTACTTCTGCTGTTTCTCTTTCTATTACTGGTCTTAATGTGTCTACTTTTCCTATGTCTAGTGTTTGCTCTTTGCTTGTGTTTCGTTTTCCGTCTGATACTCCTGTTGTTGCGCCTGATGCATCGTCTGTTATTGTTCCTGCTGCGATTTTTAATTTTGTTGCTCCACTGTATTCATAGTAACTCTTTCCTGCTTGTTTTGCTGCTTCTTCCCAGTTGTCTAGTGTTAGTGTGTATCTGATTTCTTTTAGGTCTGTTGTTGTGCTTGAGCCTGTTCCTGGTGCATCGCTGTCAGTGGCCAGTGCTACATCTTTATAAAGTGCGAGACGAGAGCCGATGTCCACATTGCTATTCGTAGGACTGTCGTAGTAGCAGTCGCGAAAACAAGCCTCAACAGTGCCTGACGTAGTGTAAACGCCACCACGAACGACACGAGTGCAAGAAGAATACGCCTCCGCCTCAAGTGTCCATTCATATACATTTCCAGCTAAATCATATATTCCTTGTTTACTAAATGTATCACTTGCTCCTGTTGATAATAATACTGCTATACTTGAAGGGTGTTTTCCACATGCTCCATTTGTCCATGTTCTACCATTATTTGTTGAATATTTTGAATTTGTATTTGTTATGTTCCATAAATTATTACTATAATTTCCCCAATTCGTACTATCTTCTTTTAATTCTGCTTGTGTTACTCCTTTAGTTTCTAAATATTTTAATGTTAAATCCCATTGTACTCCAAATAGTAAGCTACTTGTATAACCATCTAAGTTAGATGCAAACTTACTTGCTAATGCTTGTGCTTGGCTACTTGTTACCCAAGTATATGGATATGCATTTTGTTTTATTACTGGTGTCTCTGTTGGCATTATAGATGTACTTGGTGTACCTTCTATTCCTGTTTCATATTTTCCAATATAAAATCCTCCATTTTGGTATATACTTTTTAACATTTTTTGTTTTAATTCTTTATATTGTTCACTTGTCATTCCTGTTGAAGCTTGTGAGAAATTGTTTTCATTTGTTCCCCATTCATCAGTATACCCATCTTGTCTGTATACACTTGTATATGTATGTAAATCATTTTCTATTTTTGTATAAGCATCTGTTGTAAACTCTGTTATTTTCAATCCTGCTGTTGGGTAAACATCTGCTGTTTTTGGAACTTCAACCCATACAAATTGATTTCCTTTGCTATCTTGCACTGTAAATCCATTGTCTAAGCTTGTTCCTGCAACATGGCTATATCCTGTTGGAATATATGGTCCATCTCCTGAAAATGTTGGTTCACTTAATGTCTTTTTAATTACATTATTTGCATTTTCGTCTCCATCTACTGATATTGTTATGTCATCAGTTGTTAATGTGCTGTTTTCTACTCC